>JYMV01034750.1_pt1 | contig 13492 bp, 11 predicted proteins | sample 338911 | NCBI WGS metagenome assembly JYMV01 (sample SAMN03354496, study PRJNA234377) | hydrothermal vent metagenome | biome: Deep sea; feature: Hydrothermal plumes at the Eastern Lau Spreading Center, Western Pacific Ocean; material: Seawater | place: Tonga | collected 2009 | depth 2000 m m
GGTATGGCCAGTTCTTATGAGGGGTTGGGCGATAAATACTTTAATGGCGAGGATGGATTTGAAAAAGATATGGATAAAGCAGCCCGCTGGTACCGGAAAGCAGAGAAAAAGATTAAAGTTGTTAAGAGTATTGATTTTGACAATAGCGCTGCGTACCAACGGCAACTGGAACTGATCCGCTATAAACGAGATATTGCGGAAGGTAATTAAGTATTAGATATAAATGTCGTTGGGAATAATTATTTATAAAACCAGTACTACCCTAATTTTTGTCGTTTATTAAAATATTCATTTAATCCCCGATCCAGATTCTCATCGGTAAACAGAGGGACATAATCGATTAGATTTAACCGGCATTCTTTGCGATAAAAGGATTGAAGTTCGGAAATCAATTTTGTGTAATCAGAGCGTACGTGCCATGGCTCAGTAGTGATCTCTTCTCCGGTCTCCATATCTTTGAACCGAGTTCTGCTATTGAAATCAAATTCCAGCTCTTTACGGTCCAGGATATGAAATACGATAACTTCCTGCCGTCGATGACGAAAGTGCTTTAATCCTTTCATAATATTTTCAGGTTCGTCAAATAGGTCAGAGATTAAAACTACCAGACCTCGTTTTCTGATCCGCTCAGCCATTTCATGGAGTACCGGCTCGATCCGGGTGTCTAGTCCTGGTGATTCAACATCTAAAGTGTTAAGAAGTGTGTTCAGATGGCTTGGAGTGGATTTGGGAGGTACAAAAGAGCGAATTGATTCATCAAATAATACTACTCCTGCCGCATCCTGCTGGTTGATCATAAGGTAAGACAGGGCCGCCAGAAGAAAACTGGCGTATTGAAGTTTAGAAACCGAACCACTGGAATAAGCCATTGACCGACTAGTATCCATTATCAGATGAGCACGCAGATTTGTTTCTTCTTCATAACGTTTTACATAGAGTCGATCTGTTTTGCCGTATAATTTCCAATCGATGTGTCGAATCTCATCTCCAGGGCCATAGGCTCTGTGTTCGGCAAATTCCACACTGAATCCATGATAAGGACTACGATGTTGGCCTATGATATAACCTTCCACCACCATTCGGGCTCGCAAGGCCATGGAATTGAGCATTGCCACCGTTTCGGGTTGCAGATATTTTCGTTTATCTGCCAGTTGCGGCATATTAGGAATCTAAGCGGTCTATTAGTTGGAAAACGATGTCATCAATTTTAATGCCTTCTGCTTCCGCGTTAAAATTTGGGAGCACTCGATGACGCAACACGGGAGGGGCCAACACTTGTATATCTTCGATACTGGGAGTGGGTCGGCCTTGAAGAACGGCACGAGCTTTTGCGCCTAAAACGAGGTATTGTGAAGCTCGTGGACTCGCACCCCAATCAACCCATTGCCGGATAAAATCAAATGAAGTTTCTTTAGTTGGTCGGGTTGCAGACACCAGCCGCACGGCATAGTCAATAACATTTTTTGCAACGGGAACTCTAAGCACTAGATTTTGGTAATCTAATATCGCTTCTTTTTTCATTACTTTTTGGAGACTGTTTTGCTGACCAACCGTCGTTCCCTTGACAATGGCTACTTCTTCTTCCTCAGATGGGTAATCGATTTTCAGGTTGAACATAAATCTGTCCAATTGTGCCTCTGGTAACGGATAAGTCCCTTCCTGCTCAATGGGGTTTTGCGTGGCCAAAACAAAGAATGGTTCATCCAGTGTGTATGTATGCCCACCGGCAGTCACATTGTGTTCCTGCATAGCTTCCAACAGCGCTGCTTGGGTTTTTGGTGGTGTCCGGTTTATTTCGTCAGCCAGGATGATATTTCCAAAAACTGGTCCTTTATAAAATCTAAACGTGCGCTGGTCTGTGTTTGGGTCTGTATCAATCAGTTCTGTACCGGTAATGTCACTCGGCATCAGATCCGGTGTAAATTGAATTCGCTTAAAGGATAGATCCAATATTTCAGCCATGGATTTGATTAGCAGTGTTTTAGCTAATCCCGGAACTCCGACCAGAAGCGTATGTCCTTTTGAGAGTAGTGCATTGAGCATCTGATCCAAGATTTCGGTTTGGCCAATAATGACCTTGCCGATTTCCGAAAAGAATTTATCACGGGCCTTTCCAAGTTCTTCCAACTGCACCAAATCCTGTGTCTGTTCGGGCATTTTATTCTCTCAAATATAGTTGATTAAAAATAGCGGGGCGAAACTTACTTTGATTCCTAAACAGCAGAAAGTGAATTACGAATCTTTTGGGTTTCCCGGTGTATGATCACAAATTCAATCCCATGCGGTACGTCCAAAACGAAGAAAAAGTTTCATTGATTGGTCAAAATTTAACGGAACTGCAATCTATATCAGAACAACTTGGAGAAAAACCATTCCGTGGCCGGCAACTTTATGACTGGATCTACAGAAAAAATATTGATAATCATAATTTGATGACTAATCTACCCGGAGATTTTAAAACTAAACTTAGTGAACGATATAAAGTTCACCCATTGGTTTTGTTGCATCATTCTGAATCAAAGCAGGAACCAACAAAAAAATTTCTTTTTCAAACAAGCAGTGGTCATATGATCGAATCGGTGCTCATGCGCGTCGGCAACCGGTCTACCATTTGTTTATCTACGCAAGTTGGCTGTGCTGTGGATTGTCAATTTTGCGCCACAGCGCAAATGGGGTTTCTGAAAAACCTGACGTCTGGGGAAATAGTTGACCAATTTTCACAGATACGTTCTCTAACACATGAACCTGTATCCAATATAGTCTTTATGGGGATGGGTGAACCATTTTTAAATTATAAGGCTGTCATTCAGGCAGCGGATTTGCTGCACCAGCCGGATGGCATAAATATGGGGTTTGGTCGAATTACGATTTCCACGGTTGGTATTGTACCGAAGATAAGACAATATACTGCAGAAGCGCATCGGTATAAACTTGCTATCAGTTTAAATGGAGTCAGCCAGGAACAAAGATTGGAAATAATGCCTATTTCAAAAGTATATCCATTGAGCGATTTGTTAACTGTGGCCAGGGAATACGCAGCCAAATCGAAAAAGCGATTGACGATTGAATATGTTCTAATTGAAGGATTAAATGATGCATCGGAAGATGCAAAAACCTTAAAAGGTCTTCTACAAAATATCAGGTGTAAACTGAACTTAATTCCGTATAATGAAATAGGCAGTTCTTTCCGACGACCATCGGATGATAGGATCAATTCCTTTCTGACTCAACTTGAAGATGCTTCTTTTCCCGTCACTGTTCGTAGGAGCAAAGGAACTGATATTGATGCAGGTTGCGGACAATTGGCTATAAAGGAAAAAACGATTCATGTTTAAAAAAGAATTGCAGGAAGATGCTAAACTGGAGATGCGTAATCTAGTTTTCTCCATTTTAAGTAACTATGCTTATGGAATAACAAAGTAAGAATTGATCCATGAAGAGATAATTGAGAATGCCGCCAAATTTGGAAAAGAAATTATTTCATTATTACTTGGTATTATTGCACAATTAAGACCTGAAAATGACATTAAATCTTAGATCTGAAGTCGAACGAATCGGTGATGAAATTATTGCCAGACGTCGTGATTTTCACCGTTTCCCGGAGCTTAGTTTCGAGGAATACCGCACTGCGGAGGTCATTGCTAAACACCTGACTGATTTCGGAATCGATCATCAAACTCAAGTTGGTAAAACGGGCGTTGTTGGTGAAATCAGTTTTGGCGAAGGGCCAACCATTGCTCTACGTGCCGATATGGATGCGCTCCCCATCCAGGAAATTGGTGATTTGGAATTCAAATCCTGCAATGATGGAGTAATGCATGCCTGCGGGCATGATGGCCATATGGCTATGTTGCTTGGAACAGCTAAAGTACTTTCACAGCGTAAAAACAATCTTCGTGGTACGGTTCGTTTTATTTTTCAACCAGCAGAAGAGGGCCTGGGCGGTGCCCGATATATGATCAAAGATGGCTGTTTGAATGGTGTAAAAGAAATTTATGGGCTACACCTCTGGAACTATCAACCTTTAGGGGAAGTTGGTGTCAAGACCGGCCCGGTATTGGCTGCAGCAGATTTGTTTGAAATAATCATTAAAGGCAAGGGCGGACATGGTGCAGCTCCTCAAGGGACTATTGATACTATTGTCGTGGCGAGTCAATTGATTAATGCTTTACAGACAATTGTTAGCCGAAATACCAATCCGCTCGATAACACAGTGGTTACCATTGGCAAGATCCAGGGTGGTGATAATTTCAATATAATTGCCGATAAGGTAAAACTGGCTGGTACGACCCGGGCTTATACGGAAGAGAATCGGCAATTGATCAAAAACCGAATTTCAGAAATAATTGATGGTATTTCTGTATCTTTTGGTGCAGATATCGTATTGGACTATGAGGACGGTTACCCACCAACTATTAATCATAGTATGCCCACTGAGAATGTTATGAAGGCAGCGTCCCGGGTTGTGGGTAAAGGTGCCGGCAGTCCATATCTTTCGATGGGCGGTGAAGATTTTTCCTATTATCTACAGAAGATTCCCGGCTGTTTTTTCTTTATTGGTTCTGCTCCGGATAATCGTGATGTATTTAGTACCCCTCATCACTGTTCTCATTTTGATATTGATGAAAAGGCATTATTGGTGGGGTCATCCATCTTCCTCAATTTGGTTGAAGATCTTTTAGCTTAAATATGATACGGTTTATCATTGGAATTTTTCCAATGTTGATGACAGGGCAGGTGTTGGTTACTGAATTGGTGGATCGTGCGGATTTAAACGGAACTCTGCGAAAATACTTGATAGATCAAATAGAACCTTATACAGGAAAAACTTATTTTTTTTATGGAAATGGCGTTAAAGAGTTTAATGGCTCATTATTTGATGGTTTGCAGCATGGTCAATGGATCTGGCAGCATCCCAATGGGCAGAAAAAGAAGAAAGGTCATTTTAAAAGTGCAGTTTATGACAGCCTGTGGCAGTGGTGGTATCCAAACGGACAATTAAAACAGAAAGGTTATTTTGTTGATGGGAAAAAAGATGGTTCTTGGAAACTTTGGCATGAAAACGGTGTGATCTCATCAGTAGAACCTTATGAAAATGGTATTCTTGATGGAAAACGACTTCTTTGGTTTGAAAATGGAAAAATAAAAGGTAAAACTGTCTATTCAAATGGGATCAAGAATGGTTCAGATCGAGGGTGGAATAATAACGGAAATCCTAAATGGGCGTTCCGTTGGAAAGGTAACAAGGAACATGGACCGCAAATTGAATGGGGTGAACAGGGTTTAAAACTTTATGAGCATAATTTTGCAAATGGAGTTGCTCATGGAAAATTCATTGAGTATTTCCCTGGCGGCCAAAAACGCCAAAGCGGAACATTCAAATCCGGTGTCCGGCAAGGTGAGTGGACTTGGTGGTACTTAGATGGGGAGATTGCTTTATCTGGAAATTACACAATGGATGTGCCAACAGGGACATGGATCTGGGTAATGGTAGAAAGGCAGGATCTAACTCTGAAAGATGATCCAGAACCAGCCTGGGTTCAGAATCGCATCCAGGAATGGCTTAAAGTTTCTCAGTAACCCACTGCAGACGTTTCTCCGCGACAATCTCCGGCGCCGTACAGACCATCTTCTGTGATCAGAATTCCATTTGCTTCACCGATATAACTTTGCTTGCTACTGCCACCTTGGTACAGCATTATAATGTGTCCACGGGATTCAAGTATTTTAATTATCTCCTTTGAAATTGACCGGGGTTCTACAGAGATGGCATCCGGTGGAAGCCACTGATGGTGAACCCGTGGTGAACAGACCGCTTCCTTGATATCCATCCCATGCAGAACCACATTTATTATACATTGCAAGACTGTAGTAATGATGGTTGATCCACCCGGAGTTCCAATGGTCATCATAGGTTTACCATCGTAAAGCAGAATAGTAGGAGTCATAGAACTCAATGGACGTTTAGTTGCTGCAACAGCATTTGCTTCGTTTCCTACCAGGCCGTATGCGTTTGGAACTCCGGGCTTGATAGAAAAATCATCCATTTCATTATTCAGGAAAAAACCAGTACCAGCTACTAAGTTACCACCACCATAACCCAGGTTTATCGTGGTGGTCACAGCTACAGAATATCCATCTTTATCTACAACTGAATAATGAGTGGTTTCGGTGCTTTCGTATCCTGGTGGAGGGCCGGAGAAAACATCTTTACTGGGTGTAGCCTTTGTCATGGAGATGTCAGTAATGCGCGCCTTTGCGTAATTCTTAGATGCTAGCATTTCTGCGGGGACATCCCAAAAGTCCTCATCTCCCAAATGTTCAGCCCGATCGGCATATGCGCGGCGTTCAACCTCTGTCAGTATGTGAATATAATCAGCTGAGTTCCATCCCATTGTGTCTAAACGGAAATTTTCCAGCATGTTCAGCATGTGCACTAAAAGAAGGCCTCCCGAACTTGGTGGTCCCATAGATACCACTTCTATATTATGAAACGTGCCTGTGACCGGTTCACGATATACAGAATTATAATTTTTAAGGTCTTCATGGGTTATAAGTCCATTCCCACGTTTCATCTCTTCTACTATCAGGTCAGCAACAGGGCCGGTATAAAATCCATCCTTACCGAATTTCGAAATTCGTTTCAGGGTTTTTGCCAGGTCTTTTTGCACAAACCGGTCACCCGATTTCCAAGGTTGCCCATTACTCCGGATAAATATTTTGGCTGCAGCGTCATTGCGCTGAAATAATTCCTTATAATCATTAAATCGTTCCGCTTCGTAGTAGGATAGAATGAATCCTTTATCTGCCAGGCGAATAGCTGGTGCAAGTAACTGGTACCTGGTAATGTTTCCTGAGCCATGATCTGACCATGCTTTAAGAAGTCCGCTCACAGTACCTGGTACTCCGCTGGCAGCCCGTGTGTATAGTGACATATCTGGAACCACAGCACCCGTATCATCGAGGAACATATCTCTGTATGCGGCCTCGGGTGCTTTTTCTCTATGATCTAATGTGAATCTTTCACCCCTATCTGAAACCCCTATCATGAACCCGCCGCCGCCAATATTACCGTTGGATGATGATGTAACCGCTAGTGCAAAACCTACAGCCACAGCTGCATCCACAGCATTGCCGCCTTTTTTAAGAATTTCTACCCCAGCCTCGGAAGCTTGGTGACTGGTAGATACCACCATTCCATTTTCAGCAAAAACTGGATCCGGCGTTGCAGCGAATAAATATGGCAGAAGGATAAATAGAGAAATTATAGTTGGTAAATATTTAAATAATTTCATGTTTCTCAAGGTTCTGTATTTTTTCCTCAGAGTAATTTAGCAGTGAAGACAGTATTTCAGTCGTATGTTCTCCAAGATTAGGAGCTGGCTCTGTCGGGATCTCTGGAGCTGCTGAAAGGTGAACTGGTGTTCGGGCAAATTGATAGGATCCCACATCAGGATCTACAATTTCTATCAGCCCTTTTCGTGCTTCTATTTGTTCAGATGCGAACACTTCTTCAGCTGTTAAAACCGGACCGACAGGCACACCATTCTCATTCAATAGTAATTCTGCTTCTGACCGGGTTTTATTTTTCAGCCAGTTTTCAATGATGGGTGTCAATTCAATTGAATGTGCCGCCCGCGCGGTTCCGGTTCTACTGCGTTCATCCTCGATCAAATTTTCCTGATCGATCACTTTGCATAGCCTGCCCCACATGATATCATCAGGGATGTTCAGAGCCAGGTAACCATCTTTACATTTGAAAGCTCCTCGGGGGAAAAGATGCATTAACCGTCCCCGCTTAGGTTTCTGACCCGTGATTGAGTAGAGCATAACCATTCTTTCATTTAATGAAAGCATATTGTCCAGCATAGCGCTATCTACAAATTGGCCTTTTCCAGTTTTCTCCCGCATAAAAAGTGCCTGCATGATTCCATATGCAGTACACATTCCGCTATATATGTCAGCCATTCCATATATAGTCCAGCTTGGGGGCTTATCTTCAAAGCCTACCAGATGCATGATACCGCTCATGGCCTCTACTACTATGTCAAAAGCCGGACGATGAGAATCCGGACCTTTATAGCCATCAAGTCTTCCGAATCCTGATATAGCTGCATAAACAAGCCTCGGATTCAATTCCTTCAGCGTATCGTAACCAAGCCCCATGCGCTCCACCCCGCCAGGCGTCAAATTTTCTACCACCACATCCGCTTTTTGAATCAGATCCTTATAAACCTGTCTCCCCTCATCTATTCGCAAATTAAGAACTAAGCTCTTTTTATTGCGGTTGTAAGCCATGAAACCGCCAGCCTTTTTTATATCACCGCTTTCGGCAAAGGGAGGGATCGACCGCCGCGGATCCCCTGAACCAGGACGCTCTATCTTGATCACCTCCGCACCAGCATCAGCCAGAAGCATGGAACAATAAGGGCCGCTCATGTATTGTTCCAGGGCAATAACCCTGATACCATCCAAAGGTCGCTGTATATTACTCATGGATCAGCTCAATGATTGTTGAAACACCCTGACCAACACCCACACAAAGTGATGCTAGACCGTAGAATGGACTACCTTGGGTTTTTTTACGACGTTTCATTTCATGAACCAGGGTAGTTAGGATTCGAGCTCCTGAACAGCCTAAGGGATGGCCTAAGGCAATCGCGCCACCATTTACATTCGTAATATTATGATCCAGTTTCATTTTTTTCATAACACCTAAAGTTTGTGCGGAAAAGGCCTCATTTATTTCGATTAATCCAATATCGGACATTGATAGACCTAAGCGATTAAGCAATTTTTTTGTGGCAGGGATGGGCCCGTAACCCATAACTCTGGGATCGACTCCAGCGACAGCTGAACCTGCCCATCGAGCCATCGGTTTTAATCCTAGATCGTCTGCTTTTTCAGCGCTCATCAAAAGTAAGGCTGCGGCGCCATCGTTGATCCCGCTGGAATTTCCTGCTGTAACGGTGCCGTTTTTTCGAAATGCCGGTCTCAGTTTGCTAAACTGATCCAGATTTGAATCTAAAATATATTTACCATTTTCAACCTTATAACGAGGATGTTCATCGGTATCAAAAATGATGGGTTTACCCTTGTGTTGCTTTACAGGAATGGGTTGTATTTCATCCTTAAATTTTTTGCAATTAATTGCATCAATGGCCCGGCGTTGGCTTTCCAGAGCAAACGAATCTTGTTCCATACGACTAATGCCAAGCTCCTCTGCAATGTTTTCAGCCGTCTCTCCCAAACTGATAATGGGATAAAGCGCATCCATCCTTGGATTCGGATATCGCCAGCCTACAGTGGTATCAAAGATTGTTCTGTGTCCCATGGATGACTGTTGTGCCGGTTTTGGAATTGAATAGGGTGCCCGACTCATGCTTTCCACGCCGCCTGCAATATAAATGTCACCTTCTTCTGCGATGATGCTTTTCGCTGCCTGATTCACCGCATCGAGGCCTGAAGCACAGTTCCGGTTTACTGTGACCCCTCCAACTTCCTTAGGAAAGCCGGCAAGTAAGACTGCCATGCGGGCAACATCGCGGTTATCTTCTCCAGCTTGATTCCCGCAGCCGGCAACCACATCTTCTACCTGACCAGGATCGACCCCAGTCCTTTCCACCAACCCTTTCAACACTTCTGCCAGCAAATCATCAGGACGGATACTGGAAAGAGCACCACCGAACTTCCCTATAGGGCTGCGAACTGCATCAATGATTACAACGTCTATCACAATCTATTTATCTAATTCTGAAATAAAACTACCGAATTTTTCGAGGAATAAAGCAATTCTAGGGTGATGAAGTGTTAAAAATGATTCGGACTGATTTTCTTTTTCATATGCATCGATACTTTCTTGTGCCAGCTGATCTGTTTCCATATCCAGGTAACTGGTAGAGAACCGCAGGCACAAGTTTTCCGGGTCGTCTCCAAATGCGCTGCCTGGAAGTGTAGCAATTCCAAGCTGATTCATCAGATGGTTGGAAAGGTCGTTGCAAGTCAGGATGCCCATCTCATTTAACTTATCTGTCCATTTAATGAAAGACGGATATAAATAGAATCCACCTTTTGGTGTTGGGCTTTTGAGCCCCATTTTATTTAATCCCTGATGGATGTAATTTGTACGAATTCGGTGGATTTCAGTACAGGTTTGGATATACGCGTCAATGTCTCTGTCACCGCTGTAAGCTAATTCGGCTGTAGCCTGGATCGGAGCAGGAACACAGGACCAAACGCTTCCGGCTATGGATTGAAACGATTTTGATAATTGTTTACCTATATCATTTTTCGGAAGGATGGCCATACCAAATCGCCAGCCGCCCAATGAAAGATGTTTGCTCAGACCACCAAAGATAATCGTTCTTTCAGGGTTGGACGCTGCTGGTGTGTGGTGGATAAAACCATCATGTGTAACTAGGCTGTAAACTTCATCACTTAAGATAAAAATATCTTTGTCCCGTGCCCATTTTGCAACAGATTCCACCATGTCAGGCTTGATATTGTTTCCCACCGGGTTATTGGGTGAATTTAGTACTAGGATTTGGGGATCCGATCCAATTGCACAAGCATCATTATAGCATGAATCTAACGAAGCTATACTTAATCCAAATTCGTCATCCCGATCCAGTTCAAACCAATGGACTGACTTTCCAGTCAGCCTAGCAATGGAACTGTAGGATACCCATGAAGGTTTGGAAAGTAACAGATCCCCATCAATGGATTGAATCATGGCATAAAGCAATGACTTGCTGCCTACACCAATAAGGATCTGTTCAGCATCGAATGAAAGATTCAATTTCTCAGAATAATATTTTGCTATGGCAGTGCGTAGCGATGCATTTCCGAGAGAAGGGAGATAGCTTCGTTGGTGAATATTTTCTTGAAATGCTTTTGATAAGGCTGGATGAACAGGAAACCTTGATTCGCCAAATCCCAGGTGAAGGACATCTATCCCTTCAGCCCACAACGCATTAACCCGTTCGTTCATGGCTAGGGTTGGAGAAGCATCAGGTGTTATCATTTATCATCACAGAATTGAAAAAAGGTTAGAAAAATTAGATGGAATCAGGTGACATTAATAGTATGAAATGAAGAACCCTCGCTAAGTATCCTTGATTTATTGTTTCTTTTAACAGGTTTCTAGATTTACATAAAAACTAATTTGTAAATGGATTTATTGTATTTTTGTAATTTGTAGTAATCATGTTCGTTTTACATAAGAGTAGATTATTTATTTGACAATGAATGTATTGTTATCGAATACAGGTACGTTTGAACAAATAAGGAGAACTGAATGAAGAAAATATTATTAGTAGGTGTGGGAGATGTGGGTAAACATATACTGGAATTTGCCGCCAGGTCTAATACCGGATTTGAATGGATTGCAGGTGACATTGATGAAGAAAAAGCTCGTTTGGCATGTAACAATGCTGAAATTGGTGCTGCCCATCATGGGAAGCATCCGAAATTTCGTCCTTTGAAAATTGATCTCCTCGACATTGAAAAAACATCTGAGATAATTCAAAAAGAACAGCCAGCAGCAATTATCAACTGTGCTGTTTTACATACATGGCATTTAATTCGCCAATTACCGGAAAACATCTACGCCAAAATCAGTTCAGCTGGTTTAGGTGCATGGCTTCCTTGTCAATTGACGTTGGGTATGAATCTGGCACAAGCCATTAAAAACTCGGGAATATCAACCTTTTATATAAATACTTCATTGTCTTGTCTAACAAACCCAGTGATGGGCAAGATCGGCTTAGCACCCACCATTGGAATTGGAAACGTGGATTTGATCGCACCAGCAGTGTCAATCTATATTGTCCGAAAAACAGGTGTGCCAAGACGTAGTGTAGAGATCTACCTGGTTTGTCATCATCAACACTGGGTCTATCCGCGGGAGGCAGGTTACAAACCGGGGGCACCATATTTCCTGAAAATCATGATTGATGGCGAGGATGAAACTGGGCAATTTGATACGGACAAAGTAATGTTTGAATCGGTGAAACTCTATCCGCCGGGAATAGGTTTTACCACTGTATCAGCTTCATCTGCTTTAAAAAACCTCAAGGCCATGGTGCTGGATGAAGGGTTAAAGACTCATTCTCCAGGGCCAAACGGGCTACCGGGTGGCTACCCCGTAAGGTTAAGTGCCGAAGGAGCGGAAGTGATTCTCCCTTCAGAGATCACTTTAGAAGAAGCAATCTTAATGAATGAGGAAGCTGGTAAACTAGATTCCATCGAGGAAATCAAGAATGACGGAACGGTCATATTCGCAGATTACACCTACGACATTATGAAAGAAACACTTGGTTTTGATTGCAAATCATTTAAGCCATCGGAGGCTAGAGAATTAGCGTTCGAACAAATTTCACACTACAAGGAATTAACAGGTAAGTATATCAAATAAACTGAATTCTGGAAAGAATCACCACCAATATTATTCTTCCAGATTCTCAGGTGATGATTCCAAAATCAAAGTACGGGCAAGAATCTTTGATGAATCAATTATAGGAGTTTCCTGAATTTCGCTATCTGTTAAACCGAGCGGGATTTCTGTACATCCTAAGACTATTGCTTCCACCCCTTCGCCAACCAAATATTTTATTCCTGTATATAAATATTTTTTTGCTTGTGATGAAACGGGATTTGACTTTGCTTTTATACCGAAAACCTTATCATAAATAGCAGGATTAATGCGGTATTTTTGAATTTCTTCTGAAACTTGAATTCCATTCAAGCCATGCTTTGAAAAACAATCTGGGTAAATATTTGAGTCTGCTGTTCCTTTTGTTGACAAAATTCCCACACGAACAATTGATGGGTACCGTTCCTTAATATATGAAGCAACTTCATTTATCATGTGGATCAACTTTATTTCTTTTGGTATCCTGTTTACAAGTTCATTGAATATTTGAGGAGCGTGTGCCGTATTACAAGGTATGCCAATCACAGTTGCGCCCTGATCATATAACGCATGGATAACTTCAGATATAGCCAAAGCTGGATTATCTTCAGAATTTCCAAGTAGAAATTCTGTGCGATCGGGTATTGAATGTGATACAGATATCATGGATACAGGTAAATGGTCTTGATCGCATTTTGCGGTCGTCTGATCGAATATTTTTTTCACGAGGTCGAGTCCGGCATATGGACCCATTCCCCCAACTACTCCAATCATTTTTTTATTGTCTGTGTTCAAAGGATTTTCCCTTTTAGACAATTATAATTTACAAATGGATTGATGGGTTATGACTTGAATACACTTAAATCCTGATCGATCTTAACCAAGGGTTTTCAGCTCAGAACTTTATGCAGGTCTGCCACGCTGGGGATAATCGCATAGTGCGGGCAGGCCTTTAGCTACTCTTCGTTGCCAGCTCCGCTGAGTTCTCCGACAGCTGGCACACCTGCATTTTTGCAGCCAGTAGATCGAACCGAGTGTCGCCTACAGCCAGTACCCGGGATGGGTTTGTGCAGCCGGTCT
>JYMV01009250.1_pt1 | contig 13490 bp, 10 predicted proteins | sample 338911 | NCBI WGS metagenome assembly JYMV01 (sample SAMN03354496, study PRJNA234377) | hydrothermal vent metagenome | biome: Deep sea; feature: Hydrothermal plumes at the Eastern Lau Spreading Center, Western Pacific Ocean; material: Seawater | place: Tonga | collected 2009 | depth 2000 m m
AGCCCTATTGGTTGTCGATTTCATTTACGGATTTACCGACCCCACTACGCCGCTCGGCGGCGACTTCTCAAAGGAATTGGCCGTCACGGCCGATTTGTTGGAGACATTCCGGGCGGCGCAACTCCCCATCGTCTATACCACAATCGCCTATGAACCCGGCTTCGAAGATGGTGGTGTATTCGTAAAAAAGGTCCCTTCATTGAAGATATTGGAAGTCGGCTCGAAGATGGTCGATGTGGACAATCGGATAAGACCGCGGCCCGACGAATATGTGGCCTTGAAAAAATACGCCAGCGCCTTCTTCAACACCGACATCGATGCCTATTTGAAAGCGCGGAGTGTCGATACCATCATCATGACCGGCTGCACCACGAGCGGCTGCATACGCGCCTCGGCAATCGATTCCATGCAGTATGGGTATTTGACCGTTGTCGTCGAGGAAGGTGTCGGAGATCGGGCGCAAGGTCCCCACGATGCCAATCTGTTCGACATCGATGCGAAATATGGCGACGTCGTGTCCGTCGACGAAGTCAATTCATACATGAAAAGCCTGGCAGCCAATCAGGAAGTCGGTGCTCAGGTGTTAGAAGATTTCAACAAGTGGTGGCGGCAGGATGCCAACCTGAACGCCAAAGTCGACGCGTGAGGCATTACGGGGCATGAGCACTCGAGAAGGGAAATCCTCTGCCACATCTCCGTTCGATGACCTACTCAAACAAAGCCGCGAGAGCTTTAACACTCTCGCCGGTTCGCCCGGGCCGGCATCAGAGTCCAGCCGTAAAAGTTCTTCCAACTTGCAGCCGCCGTCCGACGAATTATCGCAACCTCCCGAACCCTCAAATGTTCGACAATTTTTGGACGGCAGATATGGCGACCGTTGGCGGCATGAAATACTCGAACGCAAGCGGGAGCGTGATCAAATCATTGTGCTGTGCAAATTAACAATCGAGGATGAGGGTATTTCAAAAAACCAGTTCGGAGAGGCAACAATCAAACGAGGTTCTGGCGGTGTTGCCCAACACGCCGGGAAGGTGAACGGTATCCCGTTTTCCTTCACGCCTTCGGAGACGGACAATGACGATGGTGAGGCCGCGGCATTCCGGCGGGCGACAGAGTCCGCATTGGCAAAGTGCGCTGAATCCCTGTAGTTGCGGACCATAAACCGATCAAAGGAGTAACACGAAGTGCCACTATTGCAGATAGGTGATTCCACGCCAGCTTTCACGCTGCCCAATCACCAGAGCATCCGCACTTCTCTGGATAAATTTCGGAGCCCCCGTGTCCTGCTCTGGTGGGATCCAAAAGCCGACACACCGGGATGAACCATCGAAGGTAAGGGGTTCCGTGATCAAATCCACAAATTCACCTCGAGAAATACCGTAGTGCTCGGTGCCAACTTTGATAGGCCCACGGAAAATCGCGCATTCAAGGAACAATTTACTTTCCCCTACGACTTACTTAGCGATGTCGATCAGGAAGTCGGGACGGTTTATGGAGTCCTGAGCACCGAACACCCTCAATATCCGGCCAAGATTAGCTATCTGATTGATCCAGAGGAACACATTGAGCAAATATATCCCCAAGTCGAACCCAATACCCACCCGGATCAGATGTTGAAGGACCTGTAGCGTAAATGGAACAAGACCTCCAAAATAAAATGCGAATTATTCTGGATGTCCAGCTGTTCGAGATGATAAGTGGATAACCGATCAGTCGTATTCGTCGAAATCATGATCGCGATCGCGATCGTCGGCGTGGCAGCATTTCTGATTTATCTGATTTCGCATAATGCGCGGAAACGGGTAACGGTCGTGGGTGAAGATCAGGGCCTATCCTATTCCCCGAGATGGTATGAATTCGTCCTGGCTACAATCGTTCTATTGGTGGCCGCAGGATTTATATTGTGGCAGGTAATTTTTAGCGACGGCTTTGCATCATTATCGGCCGAGTTGGCTGCGGATGCACAATCGTTGGCGTTTTTTGTCATCATGATGACGGTCGGTGGTATAGCCATCCTGGCCTTCATCATTTTTTCCCTGAGGCAGCAAATTAGGGGACCCCAACCTGTTGAAGCGGTCGCCTCTGTTAGTGTGGCGCCCTCACAGACACCATCCGCCGACACACCTGATTCAAGCCAGGAAACCCCGCTGGCAATCAGGCTATTGGGTTTGGCGTTATTCGGTTTGGCATTCTTGCTGTTGAACTGGATTTACGTCGAACGCTCGCTCCAGCATCAGCTGATGCTATTCGTCATCTATCCGGCGAGCTTTGCCGTGGCGCTTGTTCTTCTATTAGACAAAGCCAGCAGGAAGTGGAGCATCAAAAGCGGCGCAGCATCGGTACGCGAGTGGCTCATTTGTGACGCTTTGGTGTTCCTTTTGCTTTTGGGATTTTTGAACCTTGCGCAAGCGAATGCCAGCAAAAATTATGCAGTGCTGTTTTGGGATTTCCTGCACATCGCACTGTTTTTCTTCATCTTTTGGATGGTGGACCGAATGGCAAACCGATTCCGGTTCCTCGTCGCCTATGGCTATTTTATCGGACTGCCCATCCTGTTGCTGATTTGGCGCACCGTGCAGGACGTGGCCGTCCCCGAAGACATCTCCTGGTGGAGCACGATTTGGCCATTCTTTATGCTGGCGATAATATTTTTCGTTCTTGAGATCATCAGCTTGATATCTTCGTCGAAATCGGATCAGCAGGTTGTGCCGGCCGTAAAAGACGCCCTGTTCGTCGTGATATATGGAATCCTCCTGATTGTTGCGATGCCGGGAACTGACTCATAGCCGGTCGATGGAGTGCGGGCAGACGTGGCAAACGACCTGACATCGCTCGACGTCGCCTCGCTTGCGAGACTCATCTCCACTGCAAAGGTATCTCCGGTAGAAGTGATTAACGCTTATTTGGACCGAATTGCAAAGTTCGATCCGGTTCTCCATGCCTATATCAATGTGTACCCGGAGCTGGCGTTGGAGGCGGCCGGCGCGGCGGAACAGACAGTTGCCGAGGGAAACCATCTGGGCCCACTGCATGGCGTTCCGATCGCCGTCAAAGATTTATTTCTATCCAAAAATATGATCAGAACATGTGGCACGAGCTTCATGCAAGCGAAGGCATCGCGGGACGCGTCAATGATTGCCCGTCTGAAAGCCGGCGGTGCAATAATTTTGGGAACGCTTAATCTCCACGAACTGGCTTACGGCCCAACGGGCATCAATCCCAATTCAGGTACGGCCCGCAATCCGTGGAATCGGGAGCTTATCTGCGGCGGCTCCAGCAGCGGTTCGGGTTGTGCGACGGCGGCCCGGCTGGCGGCGGCCGCGTTGGGCTCGGATACAGGAGGTTCGATCCGCCTGCCGGCGTCCTTGTGCAGCGTTGTCGGGTTGAAACAGACTTATGGTTTGACCAGCAGTGACGGTATTTATCCGTTGTGTGAAAGCTTCGACCACGGCGGGCCCTTGGCGCGGACCGTGCGCGACGCGGGTATATTATTGCAAGCCCTCGCCCGTCCAGATTCAGTGAATGGAAGCGCATCCGTCGCGCAATCAACGGAATATCTGATCGGACTCGACCAAAACATCAAGGGCATAAGAATCGGTGTGCCGGCAAATTTCTTTTTCGACGACATCGATCCGGAAACAGGCTCGGCCGTAACCGGGGCTTTGTCAGTATTTGAAGAATTGGGCGCAATTGTCGAGGAGGTTGAAATTCCATTCGCCGAAGCGGCGGTCGAGGCCTGGACGACCATTGCATTGGCAGAGGCGTGGGCAACGAATGAGGAAAATATAATAAACCATGAAATTGTAATGTCGCCTGACATTGTTGAGCGCCTGCAGTTGGGCAAAAATATCGACGAGAATGCCATTCACGAGGCCCGCCAAATTCGTGAGGAAGTCCAGCAATCGATGACCTCGCTGCTGAGCAATGTGGATTTCATCGCCACGCCCACATCGCCGATCCCCGCTGTGCCGATTGATAACCCAATGACAAACGTAATCGGGTCGGGAGGCGAAGTTCATGCGGCAGTAGTTCTCGGCAGATTTACCAGATTGGCCGCCTTTACGGGACAACCAGCAATTTCCGTGCCTTGTGGGTTCGCCTCCAATGGATCGCCCATCGGCTTGCAGCTGATGGCCCGCTGGTCCGACGAAGCAAATTTGCTGAAAATTGCCTATGCCTATGAGCAGGCCACCGAATGGCATACTCGGCGGCCGGAAGATCCCACTGTCAACGATTCAGTCGAAAAGAGCCGGTCACAATGATTTGCCACCTCTCAATCGGTTGGGATATAAATTGCACACACGCCTTAGTACGGGACGAGCGATTAAAATGAGAAAAAGAGGGATTTCAGGGAAAACCCCATCATGAATGGTTGGCAATGGTTCTGGACGCTCGTCGGATTCATCATATTTATAATCGTCTTGATATTCCTGCGCTGGTATCAGCCGTTTGCGGATTTATTCAACATCGTGATCACCGGTCTGAGTTATGAGAATTCCATACTCTGGGCGGTGGTCATAATTGGCATCATCGGATTTTGCGGCTATCACTGGCGCGCATACCGGGTTCACATTGTTGCTCAGAATAATGTCGAAGCCATGGTTCTGAGCTCGCTTTGTGGCTCAACCGCTACGGCTATTTTGCTTTCGGGCGGAGCCACTTTGCAATCTGTTCAAATTCTCTTGGCCCGAATGCTCGAAAGTGGATTTGCGCTGGATGCGGAGTTCGGGCGGCATCTCGTATCGGTCGTCGCGTTAATTTTGCTGACGGGCGTCTTTAGTATCGTTTTTTGGCTGCTCAAGGTCATTCAAGGCGCACGTCAGGCCACCTAAATTTGATTTATCGGTAGTCGGTAGACCCCAACCCCTTCAAGAAATCACATTACGGTCACGGCGAAAGGTGGCTATTAACCGACGGCGCGATGTCCGGAATATTACTCGACCGAGACGGCGTGTACATACCGCCGTAAGGACCCCGTTTGATGAATTCCCCATCGCCGGCCCGCCCGAGATATTCGCTGTTGTCGACGATGATACGCCCGCGGGAAAGAACGGTTTTCGTGAAACCTTTTACCTTAAAGCCTTCATAGGCGCTGTAATCGATATTCATATGATGGGTTTTAGAATTACGGTAACTGATGGTTTCTTCATGATTGGGGTCGAATATGACGATATCGGCGTCGCTGCCCACGGCGATGGTGCCTTTCTTCGGAAAAAGCCCGAATATTTTTGCCGGTGCCGTTGATGTCAGTTCGACAAACCTGTTGATGTCGATATGTCCCTCTGCGACGCCGTAATGGTAGATCAGGCTCATGCGGTTTTCGATGCCGGGACCGCCGTTGGGAATCTTAGAGAAGTCGTTGCGCCCAATTTCCTTTTGTTCCTTCAAGCAGAAGGGACAGTGGTCGGTGGAGATCGCATTCAACGCATTGCCGCGCAAACCTCTCCATAGCTCCGCCTGATTCCATTTGGCCCGCAAAGGCGGCGTGAGTACATATTTGGCGCCGTCGAAGCCCGGCTCATCGTAGGCATTGACATCAAGCAGCAAATATTGCGGGCAGGTCTCGCCGTGAGCCATCACGCCCCGCGCCTGAGCATAACGTAATTCCTGAAGGGCGTCGTAGCTGCTTAGGTGAACAATATAGATCGGCGCGCGGGCAACCTCTGCTATGGCGAGGGCGCGGTGAACTCCCTCAGCCTCCAACCGGGTCGGGCGGGTCAAGGCGTGATATTTCGGCTCGATATGTCCCTCGGAGAGGGCAATCTTGATGAGTTCATCGATCACAATACCGTTTTCGGCGTGCATACAAACAATAGTGCCGTCTTCACCCGCCTTCCTCATCGCACGAAAGATCGTGCCGTCATCGGAAAGCAGCGCCCCAGGGTAGGACATGAACAATTTATAGCTGGTAACTCCTTCATCTGCGAGTTTTCGCATTTCAGGCACTCGCTCTTCCGGCATATCCGTGATGATCATGTGAAACCCGTAATCTATGGCGGTTTTACCGGCCGCTTTGGCGTGCCATGTGTCGAGAGCTTCGATGGTTGACGTGCCTTTTGCCTGGACGACAAAGTCAATAATGCAGGTTGTTCCGCCAAACGCGGCGGCGCGAGTGCCTGTCTCGAATGTGTCGGATGTTTCGGTTCCGCCGAACGGAAGTTCCAAGTGGGTGTGGGGATCAAGACCACCGGGGATGACCAGCATTCCGGAGGCATCGATAACATGGTCGGCGTCAACTGAAAGGTTGATTCCGATTAGATCGATGGTCGAGTTGTTAATAAATATATCTGCTTGATAGTCGTCCGCCGCAGTGACAATTCGACCGTTTTTAATAAGTACGCTCAACTAATGCCTCCGAAATCAAAATTTGTGTTTTTTTATTTGGAATAATTTGGGAGGCATCCTAAGGAATTTTTCGTATCAAATCCATGTCCGTTGGAATACCATTCGAAGATCCATTATTTGTTGATTGCAAAAATTCATGTGAGGTGACATCGACGTTGAGAAACGCCATACCGCAAACACAGATAAGTTAAATTCTATGGGAGGATCAAAATGAATAAAATGCAGGGCAAGTCCATCAAAGGCAAAAAATCAGGCATTACACGTCGTAAATTCATCGCCACGACCACAGGAACGGCGGCGGCTGCCTTTACCGTTGGCTTTCCAAATATCGTGATGGCTGCCGACCCCATCCGTTCGGTTGGATTGGGCGTCAGTATAATCAACGAAATCCAAAGCCGGGCCTCAAAGGATATCGGATTCCAGGTACGCGGACAGGCGCTCGGATATGGCGCAATGTTCGGTAAATTTCTGAACCAAAATAACGAATATGATATTGCCGAAGGCTACTACAATGACATGGATGTGATGTGGCCGGCCAAGATTTGGCAACCCATCGACACCACGCGGGTTACGGCTTGGGACAAAGTCACCAATCTGTCAAAGACCGGCAAACTTACGCCAAATTCGAAAGTTGGCCAGGGCGACGCTCCTTTCAGGCATCTTTGGGTGGATAAAGACGGCAATATGGTTGATGGACCATCCCGATACATCACCATGGTTCCAGGTTGGCACAACGCCGATTCCATTGGATACAATCCCGAGGAAACGGGCCGCAAAATCGAGTCCTGGGCAGAACTGTTCAGCCCTGATTTTAAAGGCAAGGTCGCTTTGCTGAACATTCCTCAGATCGGCGTGATGGACGCAGCTATGGGGCTTGAAGCCATGGGCCTGTTCAAATTTAAGGACAAGGGTGACATGACCCGGGCCGAAATCGATTTCCTGATGGACTTCCTGATAGAGAAAAAGAAGGAAGACCATTTCCGCGCTTTCTGGGAAACGTTCGGCCAATCGGTGAACCTGATGGTCAGTGGCGAGGTTGTGCTCGAGAGCATGTGGTCGCCGGCGGTAACCGCCATCAGAGCGGAAGGCGTTCCTGTCACATATGCATTCCCCAAAGAGGGTATGCGTGGCTGGCATGGCGGATTGTCCATTTCCGCCCAAACCACAGGAAAAGCGCTGGATCAAGCCTACGAATACATTAACTGGTGGCTGGATGGATGGGCCGGCGCATTTGTGGCCCGGCAAGGCTACTACATGTCGGTGACGGAAAGCGTCAAGGCAAACCTTGAGCCGGACGAATGGGACTTCTGGTACATGGGTAAGCCTGCGGCAAAAGAGTTGAATGATCCGTTCGGCACCCCCATCGTCAAGAAAGGCCACATTCGGGATGGCGGATCCTACGAGGCGCGCTTCAGCAATATCGCCGTTTGGAATTCGTTGATGACGGAAAACGATTATCTTGTGAAACGTTGGACCGAATTCCTGACAGCTTAATGTAGAATATTGCACCAGGGTACAAACCCTGTAGCAGGTAAGAAGATCGGCCGGCTAACTCCGAGCCGATCTTTTGCCTTCTAGATGCAGCGGATTCGAATTTAGAATGTAAAACAGGGTACGTGGTATCAGCCTTGCCAAGTCCACGTATTTCACCAAAGTGCGGAGCATACATAATATGCAGCAAGTGGTGCGGGCTGAGCATACCGGATTGATCGGCAGCCAACCTTCCCGGTCACCCCTCGCTGATGTTAGCGAAACAAAAATTGTAAACCGGGGAGAGGGCTTTCCGGTGGGTTGGCTGATTGCTCCGGCAACATTGTGGCTCTTTATATTCCTCGTCATTCCTCTGGCCGGCATTATCGTCTTTAGTTTTTGGCAGTCCACCCGTTCCGGCATGGTGCCGGACTTCACTTTCAAATATTACGGCGAATATTTTATCTCAGAAGGCTTTTTGGATCCGTCTTCAGGCAAGTTCCTGACCCCGAGCGTTTTCATGAAAACATTGGGCTCGACGATATTTTTTGCCGGCGAGGTCATGCTTTTTTGCCTGATCCTTGGCTATCCGGTTGCGTATTTCCTGGCGATGGTGGTGCGGTCGTTTCAATGGAAAATGGCTTTATTTCTATTGTGCATGGTCCCCTTTTGGACCAGCTATTTGATCCGTGCGGTTGCTTGGTTGCCGATGCTGGGCCGCCGGGGGCTCATAAACAACCTGCTGGTTTCTACTGGAATCATCGATAAGCCGATCAGCTTGTTTTTGTATTCGGAGTTCGCTTACACCATGGCGCTGGTCCAGCTTTATGTTGTGCTCTGCATCGGTCCGATGTTTTTTTCCCTGGCAAAGATTGACAGATCAATCCTCGAGGCAGCGCGTGACCTCGGTGCGACGCCCTTCCAGATATTCCGCGAAATAATTTTGCCATTGTCGCTCCCAGGGGTGGCTATCGGGATGATATTTATATTTGTCCTGCTGATGGGTGAGTTCGCGACGGCTGTTGTCGTTTATGGCGGTAAAATAGGCACTGCCGGCACCGTCATCCTCAGTTACTACGGCACTGCCAATTACCCTTTCGCGTCGGTAAACGCCCTTATGCTGATGATCAGCATGATGATCGGCGTTGTCATCATTCTAAAAATCGTCAATATCCGGAAGGAACTTTGATCGATGGCGAGCTGGACCCCTGAACGCCGCAGGGCAACCTGGATAAAATCTGGCTACAGCGTCTACTATGCCATCTTCCTGGTATTCATTTACGGGCCCATGATTGCCATGTTTGTGCTTTCCTTTCAGGGTCCGCGTGGTGGCACCAGCTTTCCCATGCGCGGCTTCAGTCTGCATTGGTACAATAAGCTGATCGAACCATCGATGGTCGGTGATATGCAAGGGGCTTTGGGCCGGTCCTTGATTCTGGCAATCATCGTTATGATTATCACGGCCTTATTTTCGACCATGCTGGCGATGGCGTTCCGCAAGCGATTTTGGGGGTCGGGGGTGTTGTTCTATACGATTATGGCCGGCTTGATGGTGCCCGGCATTTTGCTGAGCCTTGGGTTAGCCACGTTGATGAAACAAATGGGTATTCCGACGGCCTGGTGGTCTTCAGGATTGGGCGTTCACGTTGTCTGGACGTTACCGTTTGGGTTTCTGGTGATGATGGCCGTCTTCAATCGGTTTGACAGCCTGCTTGAAGAGGCGGCTCGCGACATGGGCGCGAATGAATGGACCGTCTTCAAGGAGATCACCTTGCCGCTGATATTGCCTGGAATGGTCGCCGCGGGATTATTTGGCTTTACGCTTTCTTACGACGAATTCCCCCGCACGACTTTGCTTTCGGGTGAATTCAACACATTGCCCTTGGATATAAACGCGTCCATGACCCAAAGGATAAGACCGACCCTCTTTGCATTAGGCACCGCCTCCACTGTGTTTTCGATATTCTTGATTGCCTTGTTTGTGGTGATTTATATGATTCTATATCGGCGGTCACGCTAGAAATTGAGCCGCTCGTTTGAGCGCGCATACCCAATTCCAATCAAGTCTGTTTCAGCAGAACGCCGGATTGCGCCGCCCACGAGATGGTTTCGCTTTCGCCCATTTTGTACAAACGGTCGGACACTTTTCTGTGTTGCTCGACCTGGACCAACAAACCATCACCGACCTCGAAGACGTCTGTTTCCAACGATCCCATGAATTCCGTGGTAACGAATTTGCCGTCCACACTGTTTGCCATGCCATCTTGTTTGCCGGAATGCATAAGATCGGCGCGGACCGAAAAGTGTGCTTCGTGGCCGACCCGTACCTGCCGGACGTATTCCGGAATGCGGACATAGAAAATCTGATCTCCTGCTTCAACGAAGACCATCGAGCCACTGCGTGATTTAACGACCCCTGAGAAAATATTGTTGTTGCCGATAAACTCCGCGACGAACTTGGTGTGCGGGTTTTCGGCAATTTCCCTCGAACTGCCGATTTGCTGTATTACCGCATCGGACATGACGATCACCTTGTCAGCCATCGACAGTGCTTCCAGCTGTGAGTGGGTGACCATGATGAAAGTTATGCCGAGTTCCCGTTGGATTTTCTTTAGCTCAACGATCATCGACTGACGCAGGTTGAAATCGAGGGCGCCCAAAGGTTCGTCCAGAAGGAGTAGAGTAGGCCGTGCGATAAGGGCGCGCGCCAAGGCCACCCGTTGTTGTTGACCACCTGATAAATCACTGGGCCGGCGCCTTGCGAGTTCCGACAGGCTCACCAGGTCGAGCATCTCCCAGACTTGACGTGCCCGCTCGTCCTTGGGCAGGCCCTTCATTTTCAGGCTGAATTCTACGTTCTGGAAAACCGTGCGATGGGGAAACAACGCAAAGCTTTGAAACATCATGGCAGTATCGCGATGAGACGGCGGGAGATCAGTGACGTCATTGCCCTCGATATAGATTTTGCCTTCGGTAACTTCCTCCAATCCGCCGATCATCCGAAGTATCGTGGTTTTTCCGCACCCGCTCGGCCCGAGCAGTGCTACAAACTCGCCACGCTCGATCTCGGCATTGAAATCGATGACCGCCCGCACGTCACCATCAAACGTCTTATGGACGTTTTGAAGAACGACGTCGAAATCGGGCATGGGGAAGTGTCCTGCCTCGGGCTGTTACTCAGTCGGCGGCTTTCATAGCAGCCTGCAATAACGACCACACCGTTTCAAACGGCACTTGGTCGAACACGCCGTTTTCGTTCGCCTCCTTGAGCATCGAAATGGCTTTATTCCCCAGCGTGTCGTCACCGGCCTGATCTTCCAACTTGTCCAATGCTTCAATAAATGGCATGGCTCGATCAGACTCGGTCGGCATAGTGTCATCCACGAACTCTGTCAATCTGCGCACGATTTCCACAAATTGGCTCCCACGGTAGGGCCGTCCAAACAGGCCGCGAATACCGTTTTCGGCAAAACGGGTCCGTAAGCCTTCGGGAAGCGACTGCGCGACACCCTCCATTACTTCGCCCATGGAGAAGCCCGTCGTGAACATGCTGCGAATGGTATCCACCGTTCCATCTCCACCGCCATACATCCTGATTTGGGCTCCGGAGAGAGCGCTGCCCATCGCCTTAGCCTGATCGATATGGATTTCACGCTCTGCGTCGATATACTGCTTGGACAATTCAAGGAATCTGGCTGCATCGTCGTACTTCTTCAAAGCCCCGGCTTTTGCTTCGATGCCAGTCGCCTCGGCTTCCAGCATTCGTTGTGTGTTGGCCACACGGAGCATTTCGATTTCCATCTCTGCTCGGCCCTCAGCACCTGCTTCCCGCTCGACGCCTTCGGCGGTTATTTTCTGAGCCTCGCTGGTGGCCTTGGCCCGGGTTAAGGTTGCTTCCGCCTCATGTTCCGAGGAAAGCTTGCGCGCCTCGGCCTGAGTTATCATGTGCATGCGCGTTATTTCCGCCTTGTTTTCTTCGTCGATGCGCCTCGATTCAGCGGATTTTTCGGACTCTATGATATCGACTTCTTTTTCCACCTGGGCGTCGGCAAGGATGCGCACCGATTCCACTTCTTTGAGCGCCTTTTCTTTTTGCGAAGTGGTCTTCAGAAGGTCGATTTCCGCCTGCTCGAGTGTCTTCGATTTCTCCACGAGGGCTATTTCGCGGTCACGTTCCTCCTGTTCACGGGCGAGGAACCTTTGAATATCGGCCTTTTCACGTTCCTGTTCCTTTAAGATGATTTCGATCTGACGCTCTTGCTCTTCAATTTCCCGGGCCAGCGTGCGTTTGATTTCAGCGATCTCTCTGGCTTTGGATTCTTCGGTGATCGTTGCGTCTTTATCGATTTTGGCCTTTTCAAGGGCCAACTCTTTGTTGATTTCCTCTTGCTCCACTTCCCAGCGCCGTTCCAGAATATAGCGCTGCTGTTCGCTCAATATTCGCGCTTTCTCATTGGAGACATCATGCTCTTGTTTAGTTTCCGCAACCGCCTCTTCCCGATCTAATTCTAACTTCGTGAGGGTCGCCTCGAGGCTTTGCTTATGCATTCCCAGCGACGCCTTTTCGGTCGCGGAATGGCGTACTTCCCGGGCCGTTTCCTCTGACTTCAACACCTCGGTTGCGCGTGAAATGTCGGCCTGCTGGCGCTCCCGTTCCTTCGCAATGAGCTCTATTTCACGGTCTTTTTCAGCACGCTGGCGCGCCAGTTGCCGTTCGATTTCAACAATTTCCTCTTCGTTCGCCTTCTTGATTAGGGCAATCTCCTTATCGCGGCGTTCCTGTTCCAACGCCAGACCAATTCGAATGTCAGAAGTTTCCCGCTTTCTCGTCTCCTCAGTCAGAGCAATGTCGCGCTCGGTCCGCAATCGCTCAAGCTCGACTTCATTCTCAATTTCCCTGGACTCGACCGTCATTCGCTGATCAAGCACATAAATCTGTTTTTCACCCAGCTGAAGCGCCTGTTCGTTCGAGATTGCCTTGTCCTGGTTGGCCCGGGCAATCGCTTCCTGTCGGTCGATGTCCAGGAGTTCCACATGCGTATCCAAGTCCTTCTGTCGGATTGCCACGTCGGTCTGTTTTTCGGTTTCGTGGACCTTCCGTTTGGCATCGGATGTAATTTCGGTAATTATCTTCAAACCTTCAGCATCAAAGATATTGTCAGTCTTGAAGAATTCCTTGGCCGACTGTTCCAGCGTGACGATCGATACTTCCTCCAATACCAAACCGTTGGCTTTGAAACTTTCGACCACGCCGACCCCTAGCTCGCGCGCGAATACATCGCGATTTTCATGAAGTTCACTAAGTGTTTTTGTCGCCGCATAGCTGCGAATTGCGCCGACGACCTTCGCCTCCAACAGTCCACGCAGTTTCTCGGGGTCGAACGTTTTTTCACCGAGGCTCCGGCTGGCGGTAAGGAGATCATCTTCGGTGCGGCCGACATGGGAGTAGAGTTCGGCCGAAATGTCGACACGAATTTTGTCGGACGTTAACACGGCCTGGTCCCGTGTTCGGCTGACGATCAACTTGATGGTCTCCAGCGAAATCCATGTAACCTCGTGAAACACGGGCAATACCATCGCACCGCGGCCAAGACAGACTTTTGTCCCCATTAAACCCGTCCGGATAAAACCCATGTTAGCGGGTGCACGTTTGTACACCCAGATTGAGATGATGT
>JYMV01045157.1_pt1 | contig 13485 bp, 14 predicted proteins | sample 338911 | NCBI WGS metagenome assembly JYMV01 (sample SAMN03354496, study PRJNA234377) | hydrothermal vent metagenome | biome: Deep sea; feature: Hydrothermal plumes at the Eastern Lau Spreading Center, Western Pacific Ocean; material: Seawater | place: Tonga | collected 2009 | depth 2000 m m
TGACAAGATCAAAGAGTTTATAACAGAAGCCAAGAAATATATTCCCGAGGTGCAAGCCACCATCGTCACGCATCAAAAAGACGTGGATGAGACCCAGTGCGAGAACATCGTCAATAAGGAATTCGGAGTTAAATACCGGGCAAGAAGATTCAATATAGTCGGCTAGCCCGGCCATGCGGCCGGGGGCAATGAAAAATCACGTTATTAAAAGTTATGGAAGAAAACGCCAAGACTTTAATCAGTCATAACAAGCCGGGCCTAGGCTGGGTCTCGCTGGGCGCGGGCCTTGCGGGGTTGAGTGTCATGCTCGGCGCATTTGGTGCGCATTCTTTAAAAGCCCAGTTGACCGAAAAAAAACTCGCCACGTTTCACACCGCCACCGATTATCTCGGTTATCACGCCCTGGCTCTGATCGCCATCGGCATCCTGATGTATGTTCTTAATGAAGAGATCGGCTCAAAACTAAAACGCTCGGCCCGCTGGATCAGTGCAGGGATTCTTTTATTTCCTGGAAGCCTTTATGTACTCACCTTCGATGGCCCGCGTTTTTTTGGACCCATCACTCCTTTAGGCGGACTCTGCTTCATGATCGGCTGGTTCACTCTGGCTTACAGTCTTTTTAAATATTCCCGAGTCAAATAAAAAAAGGCCCGGGTTAACCCCGGGCCTTTTTGCGATCACCCTATCCATTAAGGAAGGATGGGGTATGACACCAGAATGGGTTCTCCATCAAGGGATTTTAAAAACTCCACCAGGTCTTTTTTCTCCTGACTGGTTAGTCCCAGCGGGGTAATAAACGGACTCAGGTTTTCCTTTACATCTCCCCCGCGATCATAGAACTCAATCACCTCTTCTAAAGTGGTCTTGACCCCATTATGCATATAGGGAGCGGACTTGGTGATGTCTCTCAACCCAGGCGTTTTGAAACCACCTTTATCGAAATCATCTTTGGTTTCGTTATAGCGTCCCAAATCCACCTTTAGCGGACCTGCGGCCTTAACCCCAATATTATGAAATCCGCTGTCGGTGAACACCGGACCATTATGGCAAATGGAGCATTTGGCTTTGCCAAAACAGGTTCATTCCATTCACAGCGGAAGCGGACATGGCGCTCTTGTCGCCAGTCCAGTATTTATCATAGGGCGCGTTTTTAGAAACCACCGACCGCTCAAAAGTAGCAATCGCCTTGGCAATATTTTCTATGGTTAATGAGTTCTTGCCAAATACCGTGTCGAACCGGCTCACATAACCGGGAAGAACTTTCAACTCACGAATCAACTCGTCATAATCCTGATTCATTTCAACATCCGCACCAATGGGTCCGCTCGCCTGATCTTCCAGTGATTTTTTACGACCATCCCACATTTGCAGTTCAAAATAACCACTATTGATGATCGTGGGAGCGTGTCGGCCTAACTCTTTCTACCATTACCAATAGTCCGAGGTAGGCCATCACTCCAACCCAGTCCGGGATTATGGCAGGTAGCGCAACTGATCCAATTACTGCCAGAAAGCCGGGGGTCAAAATAAAGCATCTTGCCCCGTTCTTCTTTATCCCTGGACCATTTGTTATCAGAAGGATACTTCATTGCCGGGATGGGTTAATAGATCGAATCTTCGGCAAAATTCCCAACAGGTAGAAAACCAACTATACAAAAAAGCGCAATAACCCAAAGGCGTTTCACAATAAATCTCCTTAATGACAACTTCCCATACCCCGTTTTTCAAGATATTTCTGATGGTAGTCCTCCGCCTCATAATATTCTGGAGCTGAGGTGATTTCCGTGACGATGGGCGAACTGAATCGCCCCGATTTGTCAGCCTTTTCCTTTGATGCCTTTGCAGAGGCCTCTTGATCCGGGGAATGATAATAAATCGCCGAACGATACTGAGTACCCCTATCCGGACCCTGCCGATTTAAAGTTGTCGGGTCATGACAGCCCCACAACACATCGAGCAATTCCTCATAAGAAACAATGGATGGATCAAATTCAACCTGAACTACCTCAGCATGCCCAGAGCGTCCAGTACAAACATCTTCATAGGTTGGATTATTGGTTGTCCCACCCGTATAACCCACCGAAGTGGATGTGACTCCCTTCGTTTTCTGAAAAGTCAACTCCACTCCCCAGAAACATCCCGCACCAAAAGTAGCGACTGCCATAACCTTCTCCTATTAACTGCGGCTGGTGATTTCAATCAGGTGGTATCCGAACGATGTCTTTATGGGCCCGTGTACGGCACCCACTTCTTCATTAAACACAACCTTGTCAAATTCGGGAACCATCTGGCCGGGGCCAAAGGACCCGAGACTTCCACCCTCTTTTCCAGAGGGACAATCGGAGTGTTGCTTGGCCATTTCGCCAAAGTCCGCCCCTTCTTCAATTTTCTTTTTCAAATCCTTACAGGCTTCCTCGGATTTAACCAATATATGCCGAGCCGTTGCTTGAGTCATAAAAACACCCTTTCTATTTTTGGTTATACATTCTATAAAGATTTCTATTTATTAGGTAATTTTCTCTGGAGAAATTTTTAGAGATGCCCTGTAATAATAGCCCAGCAGAACCAGGACCATCAACGCTAAAGCAGTAAAATGGGGCCAGTATTCCATTGAGTACCAACCGGGAGAAAAACGAACCGTGCCATTAATCTCGCGGGAATAATGTTTCAGCATTTCGCCGTATTCTATCATCAAGCGGACGGGAAAACGATCCTGCTCATGATCTTCACTACGAAAGACACGGACTGTAAAATTCTTTTCATCACCTCCGCGCAGGGTAAAACCCATCATCTCTTTAAATTCTTCCGTTTCCAGACCGGGAGGAAGCAAAAGCGTCATTCTTATATTCTTAAACGATTCTGAGCGGTTCTGAAGCAACACCTTCAAGATGGAGAATTCCGAATTGGTCGTCGCTTCCAGGCTTCCCTCAACCTTGGACTCCACGGGCTCCTTGAAAAAAAAAGAATCCGTTGCCAAAACGGATTGTTTGATTCCTCCATCCGGAAGCGTCCAATATTCCACCATGGCAGTCAGGGGATATCTGCCCACCCGCATGACAGGAGGATGCCTGTCATTTTCCAAGGCGATGCTTTGCCCCGGATTCAGACGCATGATTTTCGACATCGTGGACATCGAGTGGTGGAAATGGAACATCGGGTGGATATGATAAACTGGGCGGGAACCTGAATTTTTCAGCGTCAAGGTCAGCTTGACGTTTCCCGCATCATCGACCTCACTCTGGATGGAGACCTTCAGCGGCTCTGCCTGGGCATGACCAGCCGGTACAATCCCAGCCAAAACAACAAACATCATTATTCCGGCAAGAAATGAAAGCTTTTGATCGGGGTAACAAAACATGAAAACTATTTTAACATTGATGAAACTCAGTTCAAATATTGTTATCATCAGTAGATAGTCCGAACTTTAATGGGAGAACCGTTATGGATATTCTAATGACCTTGTTGGTATTGCTCGCCCTGCTGGCTTTCAGCATGTTCAAGGTTTTGCGTGAATACGAAAGAGGCGTGATTTTTCTATTTGGAAGATTCTGGAAAGTCAAGGGTCCGGGGATCATCATCGTATTTCCCGGAGTCCAGAAAATGGTCAAGGTCAGCTTGCGCACGGTGGTCATGGATGTGCCTCCGCAGGACATCATTACCAAAGATAACGTGACTGTAAAAGTTAATGCGGTTATCTATTTTCGTGTCGTCGATTCCCAAAAAGCTATTATTGAAGTGGAAGACTTTCTTTACGCAACTTCCCAACTTTCGCAAACTACTTTGCGAAGTATTTTAGGCCAGAGCACACTTGACGACCTGTTATCCAATCGGGAAGAGATCAACGCCCATCTGCAAAGGGTCATTGATGAGCAAACCGAGCCTTGGGGAGTTAAAGTTGCCAATGTAGAGGTCAAAAATGTCGATCTGCCGCAGGAAATGCAACGCGCGCTGGCAAAGCAGGCAGAAGCCGAGCGCGAGAGGCGGGCTAAAGTCATCAATGCCCAGGGTGAGTTTGAAGCGGCGCAGAAAACCTGTGATGCCGCCGACCTGATCGGTTCCCATCCACCAGCATTGCAACTACGTTTTTTTCAGACCTTGCTGGATCTGTCAGGCGGTGAAGGCAACCATACCTACATCCCTATTCCTATCGAGCTATTTGATTTTCTCCGCAGCAAAGGTAAGGATTCTTAGCCCACAAAGAATTTTTAACCCCCCTCAATCCCCCTTATCAGGTGGGAATTATTAAGCTTCCCCCTGATAAGGGGGATTGAGGGGGTTGCTTTCTATGTCTGAGTAACGGGTTTATTCATTGGGATTCACAGCACGGGTGTTCTAAAATAGAAGACAATACAATTTTTCCCAGATGTATTTGTATATGGAACCCAATTCAAAAATCCACAGCTTCCTCGACCGGGTTCAGGCCAAATGGAACCGGGTTCTTCTCATTCAGGTCGCCTATTCAGGTGCAACTGTTTTAGCCGGGTGCGCCCTGGCAACCGGTTTGTATTTTTATTTTCAAACCCCTGTATTGAGCTATGGGTCGTCCGGGTTGATCATTATGTTACTGGGTTGGTGCCTCTATACCACCCGCGATTTTTCCAGAATAAACCGGGATCGGGCCGCGCTCCTGGCCGAAATAAAATACCCGCAGTTGAACAATGCCCTGATCAATGCCTCACAATTGGAACGTCATTTAACAGACCACCAAGAAAAAAAGCCTCCATTTTCACTTTCTTTTATCCGCGAGCATCTTAAACGCACCCAATCCGCCATCCAGAACCTCGACCCGGGTTCGGTGATCAGCGGTCAAAAAACCGTTCCCGCACGCAACTTGTTCCTCATTACGCTATTAGCGCTAATCACAGTTACGTGGGCATTGCCCGATTTCTGGAAACAGCGCCCTTCAGACTCACAGGAATTGGCTCAAACTCAGGCCATCCCAAGTAAAAATGAGAAGAAACATGCCGGCAGTCGACCTGAGTATCGTATTAAAGACCTATCCTTGATCTTGGAATTTCCCGCATACACCCAACTAAAGAGGGAAACCGTTTTCCCATCAGATGGTTCCATCAAAGCTTTGCCTGGAACCGAAGTTAAAATCAAAGGCCAGATTAATCAGCCTATCGATGGAGTGGAACTGGTGGTGAATAACCGCGACTATTTTATAATGGAACTGAGAGACTCCAAAAATCTGCAAGGTTCTTTAATACTGCGCGAAAAAGGCCATTACCAATTCAAAATTAAACAACATGACGGGCAACAAATCCTTCTGGAAGAAAAATATCCCATTGCGCTCGAACAGGACAAGTCGCCACAAGTAATATTGTTTCCGGCCAATCCCAAGCCCGTATATTACGAAACCGACAATGTGCATATGTTTTATGAAGCCCACGATGATTTTGGCCTCCGGCAAATCGACCTGATCGCCCAAATCAACGAAACCACCTTAAAAAAAAGCATCAAACGCTTTAAGCAATCGGTAAAGGATTCGACTGGGAATTTCACCTGGAGCCTTTCTCTGGAAAACCTTCAACCGGGGGATGAAATCCAGTATTTTTTAGAAATCAAGGATAACGATAACGTCACCGGCCCCAACTCCGGACAGTCAGAAATTTATCGTTTCACTGTTTTTGACAGCAGAAAAGAGCGCGAAAACCTGGTGCGCCTACAGGAAGAGTTGTCAGAAAAAATGATTGCCCTGCTGGCAAATGGCCTCGTTGAAGGGGATGTTCTGAAAACCACCATCACCGATGCGATGTATGGGAAAAAACTTCTTGCCTCGCATGCAGATGCGCTGATTGACATCATTGGTCTTGCCCAGCGCATAAAAGAGCGCGCCAAGGATTTTGATTATTTTCCTCGTCCATACCTCACCCTTTTAAACAGTATCATTACCGGATTGACCACTAACCGCGAAGAACAGATTGACGCCATCAATAAAATGCAGAGGACGATATTGAAACCCACTCCGGTGAGTTTCGGTATGGATTCTGTCGAAATCCTCAACGGCAGGATGGTCACTAATTTGGAACAGAGCATCCTTTACCTGATCAAAATGACCAATCGTCAGAAAATGGATCAGGTCATGGACCTTGAAAACCAATTGTCCAAATTAACCGAAGCATTACAAGAAGAGTTTGAGAACATCCGCAATAAAAAATCTCCGCTGACTCCCAATAAACTCCGGGCTCAACTGGATAAAATCCAGCAAACCCTGCAGAAAATGATGGATAAGCTTTCCCAGCAGAATCAAACCATGCCAGATGAATTCCTCAATTCCAAAGCCACTAAAAGTTTGAACCTGGAAGAGGCCCTGGCTTCGCTGGAGAAAATCAAGGACCTTGCCAGCCAAGGCAAAATGGATGAAGCTCTGGCGGAACTCAAAAAGGTCGCTGAAGACCTGAGGATGTTGGCGAACCAGTTGGATCAAGCAAAGTCATCCATGGACTCTCTGGTAGATAACCAAATCATGGAGCAAATCAATGAATCCGTAATGCAACTTGAAATCCTGGAGAGAAAACAAAAAGCGGTCCTCCAGGAAACCTCGGAAATCAATCAGAAACTGCGCGCAAACCAGGCCCGGCAATTTGATTCTTTGATCAAGAGTTTCTTTGATGAATTGAAAAAAGATGTGCAAGCCATCCAAGATATTCTGAAAGAAGATTCAAGTTATCTTGATGAACATAGAACCATGATAAAGACGCGTGAATTGATGCAAGAGGAAGCAAAAATCAGGCAGAAGATAAAATCCCTGAATCAAAAAACCATCGATTCCAGCCTGAACGAAGATTTGGCAGATAACTTCAAGACGTTGAATGACACCCGCAGGCAATTATCCAAAACAATCAGTGAAATAGACAACTTACGAACCCGGGGCATTCAGGAGTTCAAGGAAAACCTTCCCCGGATTAAGAAAAAATATGAAACCTTGAAGGAGTTGACCGAACTGAACGATTTGAACGAGTTCAACGTGCTTTTCAAAAACACGTATCCTGAAATATTCCGCTGGCAGGGAAATATGCGGACTAGCCGGAACCAGGATATTGGCGACCGGCTGAATCAGGACCTGAGGGAAATCGCCCGACTAAACGCAGAGATTTCGAAAAAGCTGGGTTCCATGAAACGCTCCATTGAAAAGAACAGCCAGGCACTTCTTACCGACAAGGAAAAAACCAAACTGAGCCAACTGGCAAAACGGGAAAAAGAAATGAGCCAGCAGGCCAAAGAGATGAGGGATTTATTCAATAAAATGAATCAGGAAAATCCTCTGCTCCCGCCCTCCCTGTCCCAGAACATGGGCAATGCGGAAAGGAATCTTAAAAACGCCCAAAATCGGTTGAAGGCCCGGCAAGTGCAACGGGGTATCGACTCAGAGAACAAGGCTTTAAAATCTCTTCAGGCAACCAAGAAACTTTTAAACGAAATCAAAAACTCTGGCACCCAAATGTCTGACCGGGGTAACAAAGAAACCCCGCTCAGGCTGGGAACGGGAAACCGGAGGGACCCCAGGCGCGGAGGCTCCCCCCGCATGCAAAAAGAACGGGTGCTTCTTCCATCTGAAGACCAATACAAAGTTCCCCGCGCTTTCCGTGAAGAAATCCTGGACGCCATGAAGAAACAAACTCCAAAAAATTACGAACGCCTGGTTAACGAGTATTACAAGGAACTGGTACAGTGAAAAACTTTTCCAATGAGATCTCTATTAGTTCAATAATTTTCTCTACGGCAATTTTCAGAACCTCCCTTAAAATCCTATTAGCATTTGTTCTGGTCTTTGCGGGAAATCAAAAAAGTTTTGCTGCGCTCCCGGTTTCCGACGAAATTTATCTTGGCTATCAACTCGTACAGGATTGGGATATTGCTTCCGCAGAAAAACTCTCAAAACAACTTTTAAAAAAATATCCTGAATCCGGGGATGCCCATTTTCTCCAGGCCAGGATTGAGTTCATGAAAGGGAATTATGATCGGTCCTGGAATATTCTTCGCCAAGTCGGGGACAACTTTAGACAGGTCAAAGAATTCAAAAACCATGTCGATGCCACCCGTAGAGCTTCCAAAAATTTCATTTCAAGAGAAACCGAACATTTTATCTTTCATTTTGAGGAAGGGCCTGACGAAATCCTGATCTACTATGCGGAGAAAGTCCTGGAGACGTCCTATCAGGTTCTGGGAAAAATCTTGAATTATTATCCGGAAGAGAAAGTACGGGTGGAGTTTTATCCTGACCGAAAACCGTTCTCAAAAATTTCGCCGTTGACACTCAAGGACATTCTCACTTCAGGAACAGTAGCACTTTGCAAATACAACCGCATTATGATGATATCTCCTGGCTCCCTGGTGCGAGGATTCAATTGGATGGACACATTGAGCCATGAATACGTACATTATCTGCTAACAAAAAAAAGCCGCAACCACCTGCCCCTCTGGATGCACGAAGGCATTGCGAAATATCTGGAGACCCAATGGCGTGAAGAGAGCCAGTACCTTTCCCCTATCATGGAGACAGTACTTTCCAACGCTTTAAAAAATGATTATCGGGTACCGCTCGAAGCCATGATGCCCTCTCTCGCAAAACTGAAAACCGCCGAGGACGTTCAACTAGCTTATGCTGAAGTGTCTTCCATGATGGAATACCTTGCAACAATTGAAGGATTCGACATTTTTTCTCGAATACTGGAAGATCTCGCCTCCGGGGTAGAAGAGGCAGAATTTGAGAACATCTTTATAAAACATGTGGGCCAGGATTTAACAGGATTCCAAAAAAGCTGGGAAAACTGGGCTAAAAAACTGGAACTTAAAAATATCCCGGGAATCGAAGCCCTTACTACCGAATTTAAAAACAGAAAGGGGCTGGGACAGAAGAATAAAGGGTATGGGGGACTGGGCTCCAAGAAAGCCCGGAACCTTACATTCCTGGGCGATATTCTTAAATCAAGAGACCATTTTAAAGCGGCCATCATTGAGTACAAAAAGGCGATGGGTGAATCGTCCGCTCATTCCCCTGTTTTATTCAATAAGCTTGCGGGGACTTACCTGCAAACCCGAAAATATGATGAAGCCGAAACTCTACTAAAGGAAAGTCTGGCATTTTTTCCGGATTTTCACACTACGCTCGCAAATATGGGGGAATTGTATTTTTCCAATCAGGAATATGAAACAGCCCGGGTTTATTTTGAAAAAGCAGTGCGCATCAACCCTTTTAACCCTTTCGCGCACATGCGACTGATCCGTGTTTATGATAAGTTAGGATTGGTCAGGGAAAAAGAATTGCAGGCCCGGCAGTTCAATTATATAGATTGATCAGGGAGATTGTTCATGAAAGATTTGGAACTGGTGCAGGAACTTTTAGAGGCAAAGAACGAAGTCGTTCGGGAAATCCACAAAGTCATTGTGGGGCAGGACAAAGTGATTGATGATCTTTTGATCGCTTTATTCTGCAAGGGCCACTGCCTGTTTGTGGGCGTGCCGGGCTTGGCCAAAACCCTTTTAGTAAGTACCCTTTCCCAGACTCTCAGCCTGGGGTTCAGCCGTATCCAATTTACTCCCGACCTGATGCCGTCGGATATTACCGGCACCGACATCCTGCACGAAGATCCAGTGACGAGAAAAAGGGTGTTCCAGTTTATCAAGGGACCCATCTTTTCCAATATTATCCTGGCAGATGAAATCAATCGCACCCCACCCAAAACCCAGGCGGCCCTGCTACAGGCCATGCAGGAAAAAAAGGTGACAGTTGGCGGAAACACCTACACTCTTGATCAACCTTTTCTGGTTTTCGCCACGCAGAATCCCATTGAGCACGAAGGAACCTATCCCCTACCCGAAGCCCAGCTTGACCGGTTCATGTTCATCATCAATGTTTCCTACCCCAGCAAGGAAGAGGAAATTAATATTGCTCTGTCCACTACCTCCGGGCAATTGCCTGATTTGAAACCCGTGCTCAATGCTAAACGGGTCCTGGCGTTTCAAGAGCTGGTGCCGCAAGTTCCGGTTTCGGAGCATGTCGCAAAATATGCAGTGGAACTGGTCCAAAACACCCGGCCGCATCAAAATGGAAGCACACCAGATTTCGTTCGGGAATGGATTGACTGGGGTGCCGGGCCGCGTGCCTCACAATATCTAATTCTGGGAGCCAAGGCCAAAGCTCTGATGGATAACAGGTTTGCCGCCACCATTGAAGATGTTCGGTCGGTTTGCCGTCAGGTTCTGGAACACCGCATTATTCTCAACTTCAAGGCCGAGGCCGAGAACATTACAGTCATGGACATGATTGATAAACTGCTCAAAATAGTTCCGGCGTAGCCGCCACCACTAGGCGTAGAGCCAATGAGCAATGCTTTTTACTGCCAGCGATGGTTCTCTCGGCTGAAAGATTCATTGCTAATTCCCCCCCCCACGGGAGTGGGCTAGAGGGCGGTTTTCCAATTGACTTCAAGCTGGAGAGGGTTCCCGGATCTGCTCTGGTACTTCACAAGGCCGTTTTTCTCACCAAACAGATATAAGTCCCGGGTAATTTCAACATCCTGTTTGCAATACTGGATAATTTTGCTGATCTTTCCTTCCTTGTACCATTGCAGGGAAATCAATCCATCTGCAGATTTTTTAGCATTGAGTGTGTGTTGCGCCAGATGATTGAGGCTCAATCGGAAACCCAGCCTCTTTTTGACATCTACCAGCATATCGAAAGTGTTAATTTCCTGCAGATCAAAATCGGAATACGGTTGAAGAACCGTGTAGTCAAAACCAATGACGTTGAATCCAACTACAAGATCGGCAGTGCGAAGTTTGTCCACCAATTGACGGGCATCCTTTTCTTCATAGGTGAAAAATTCCCGATCCAAACTGTCCCATACCACTCCGACAGCCAAGCCCATTTTATGGATATTGCCCCAACCGCCCACCTCTTCGGCACTTTTCTGGGTTTCCAGATCAAAAAACAGCACACGCGGACCTGAGACCACTTTCACAGGTTTTGGGGCTTCCTGATCCTCTGTTTCTCCAAAAAGTCCTAGTTGTTCCGACATATTCCTGACAATTTTTGATGGGAATTTGCCCTTAATTTAGCATTCTCGCCTCCCAAATCAACGCTTTTTTATAAACATATAGATTTAAAGGAATTAAACCCCATTTAATCAGTGTCTTTGGTCAAAAAATCCGTCTGCTTTGCCTGGAGATTCAGGCTCTTAAAATGATTAAAGTTTATATTTTTCTGGGCCGATAAATCTAAAGATAGGATTCGTGCACAATCCCGAATTTAACTGCCCAAGAAAGGCCCCTCCAAGTGGCGCAAACTGCAATTTTTGGAATCAACTCCAACCTCGATACCGGGGGCATTATCGATAATCTGGTAGCCCTCCAGCGTAGCCCGATTGATATTGTTGAGGCTAAGCGGGCTTTAGAAGACGCAAAGCTCCTGAGTTTTCAGGACCTGAGAGGTCGGCTCCAAACCTTCAAAAGCATACTCACCACCTTCAACACCGAAGCAGAATTTTTAGCCACCAAGAGTAGTTTTGCCAACACCAACGCCACCGATACAAATTCTGTGGTCAGTTTAAGTACGAGTAGCCAGGCCTCATCCGGGACTTTTTCCTTAACGGTCAATAATCTGGCCCGAGAAACAAAGATTGTTTCAGCTGGTTTTGCGTCTACCAGCGGTGCCGTTACCCAAGGAGACATAGTTATAATAGTTGGAACAACCTCCGCAACCATTACTATAGACTCCACGAATGACACAGCCGATGGACTGAGACTTGCTATCAACAATTCCGGGCTGGATGTAAAAGCAACCTTTCTTAACGATGGCAGTTCGACCAATCCTGTTCGCCTTGTCATATCCGGAACGCAGACAGGAGCAGACAATAGTGTCAGTATCACTAGCGCCACTGTCACTTTTTCACTATCCCAAACCGCTCAAGACGCAAGCTTTACCTTGGATGGTATTGCTATCACTAAATCCAGTAACACGGTCACCGATGTCATAACCGGGACCATTGTCACTTTAGAATCCGCCGGATCCGGAACCATTACCTTAAGTTCCGACACCGACACGATCAAAGAAAATATTCAGTCTTATGTAGATGGCTTCAACGAATTGATGGTGCACCTGAAAGATGTATTATCTTTAAATGCGGACACTGGAGAAACCAGTGTTTTGTTTGCCAACTTCACGGTCCAGAACCTGCAACAAAAACTGCGCGCAACTGCCAGTCAGCAAATATTGGGAGTGAGCGGAGATTTTTCGTATCTCTCACAGATAGGAATTCGCACATTAAGCGATGGCACCCTTTCCATTGACGATGGAGAATTGACCGATGCCTTGGCCGAAGATGTCACCAACGTCAGCGAACTATTTTCCAGTAAAGGCAGTACCACAAGTTCTGCGGTGACCTTTGTCGGGTTCACCAGCAAAACCGTATCAGGTGGCTACACGCTCCAGGTTTCCAACGGAGTGCCGCAATTAGCCACATCCGGATCCAGCACCTTTGTCGATGCTACGGGAACGGGAAACTTTTTTGCAGGAGCGGATGGAACCGATTCGGAAGGGCTGAATTTTAGAATCGCCTCCCTCACCGATGGGAGTTATGGAACAATCACGTTAACCCTTGGCGTGGCCGAAATCATCAATCGTATTCTCGCCAACCTGACTGATGCATCTCTCGATGGTCCTCTGGAAGCGGAAATCGATACCGCGACAGAAACCATTAAGGACTATGACGAGACGATTATCGATTTGGAAGAACGGCTGGTATTGTTTGAAGAGGATCTGAGAGAAAAATTTACCAATCTCGAAGTTTTATTGGGACGATTAAACTCCCAAAGAGATGCCTTTGAACAATCTATTGATGGCATTAGAGCTTTATTCAGCGGTAATAATTAACAAAATGCAACGAGCAATCCGGGAAATAAAATAGAATGGGTCCATCAAGATATCACAATCAATATCGCAAAAACGAGATCTCAACCTCCAGCCAAGGTCGTCTCATTCTCATGATGTACGAAGGGGCCATCAAGTTTACCACCATGGCCCTACAAAGCATTGAGAAGGGAGATATCGCCGGTCAGGGAAAATATATCAACAAAACGCACGATATCATTAACGAACTCTCACTGGCTCTGGATTTGAAAAAAGGCGGAGAAGTAGCCCAGCGCCTGGAGTCTTTATATCAATATATGCTCAGTCAATTGACATTGGCAAATATCAAGTCCGACCGGAAAGCCTTGGAAATGGTCATCAAAATACTCAGCCCGCTTGCCGAGGCATGGGAACAATTGTTCCACGCGTCCACCAATACCGGAGAGGGCGATCACCAGCCTCCCAAAAATATCGCATCAAAATGCTAGAGTTTAGAGAAGTCAACCAACCTTTAAGCCTCCATCTTGCTTGTTTGGCCTCAGCCGAATGTGGGCCAGATGAGTTAAAAAGCTAAGAGATACTTTCTGTTAAATTTTAAAATAATATCTTCTTCTTCTTTTCTCCTCATAAGT
>JYMV01039752.1_pt2 | contig 13484 bp, 8 predicted proteins | sample 338911 | NCBI WGS metagenome assembly JYMV01 (sample SAMN03354496, study PRJNA234377) | hydrothermal vent metagenome | biome: Deep sea; feature: Hydrothermal plumes at the Eastern Lau Spreading Center, Western Pacific Ocean; material: Seawater | place: Tonga | collected 2009 | depth 2000 m m
TCAGTACGGATGCCATGCGACACACCACTGGGAGTGTGCCAGAAGTCACCTGCTTTTGCCTTAAATTCTTCATCTCCTTGGATACGGGTGCACTCCCCTTCTATTAAAAACCCCCACTGTTCTTCAACATGACTGTGAATATTACCAGATGAATTAGACTCTATTTTTACAACAGAAAGCATAGTGTTTTCTCCTACAAAAATTCGGGTATTTATTCCGTCTGCAAGTTTTCTTGTTATACCTTTAGATTCAAGATTTACGTTGTATATCCAATCAGGTAGTTGTTTATTATCAGACATTTAACTCCATTGATAATTCATTTGACTGTTTTATTGGGCTTGGAAAAAGCTTCTCCCCACTTTTTCTTTTTCAACAATACTCCAATCGATTTAATATTGAAAATCATTTCTTACTTTTTTTTTGGAATCAAATTCATTTTAAGTCTAAGACAAACATAACAATCCATTGTTTGTTCCCAGCTGAAGCTTATTATTAGGAGGAAGAAAGGGGCACTTAAACCTCATGGATCGCTTTTTCTACAATCCAATATTTTCTAACCAGCATGGAAGAAAAGCAGCGAAAATTTCAATAGACCGTCCAGATCCTTAAGAAACCTGAAATAAATCAACAAAATCCCATTTATATTTTCTTGTGAGGCATTCCACTTTACAAAACCATTTCAAAATGGTAGGATTTTTTACAAATTTATGATTTTCCTATATGGGAATATTGCCATAAGAGTATCTCGAGTTACTCAAGACAGAACACTTCCAAAATGGTGTGACTGGAATATCAAAATTGGTGATGGCCATTCGTCGTTTTGGATTCTAGTGCCACTCGATACCAGCAGCTGTTAAATACCGCCCATGTCGTGCATTCTGATCAGGTTTATCAAATAATTAATTGTCTTGAATTTCAATCCAGCGATACAAAATTTATTATAGTGGAGAGTATTGAGAGCAATCCTAATTTGGTGAGACATCTTTAAGAGAGAGGAGAAGCTACCTGTAGTATGGAGCTGACTGCTGAACATCAATTAGAAAATAAAAATTTGGATCCAGTTTTTCCGGGGTACGAAAAAAACTATTCCTTAAAGAGAAACATATGACACTTTGGACAAATGATATTTTTCAAGTTTTGGTTAACCACCAAGTCCGTCAAGTGGCTTATGTCCCAGATGCTGGACATACCCATCTCATTAATCGATGCGGTCAGTACGGTGAAATGGTATCAGTGCCCTTGACGACTGAAGAAGAGGGAATCGCCTTATTGGCAGGAGCCTGGCTTGGGGGAGATCGAGGTGTGCTCCTGATGCAAAGCAGTGGTGTGGGAAATTGCCTCAACATGTTTTCCTTAACACGAACCTGCCGCATGCCTTTACTGATGTTAGTGACGATGCGTGGAGAATGGGGAGAGTTCAATCCCTGGCAGGTTCCTATGGGACAAAATACAGAAAAATTATTGAAAGCTGCTGATATTCTAACCTTTCATGTTGATGAAAGCAATCGATTGGGAGAGGCGACAGAGGCAGCAGCACGTATGGTCTTCGAAGGTCCTGCTGCCGCTGCTGTTTTGATATCACAGCGTATTATTGGCACAAAAACATTTATGGAATAAAATGGATCTGGATCGTAGCAATCATTACTCCCTTCGTCGTCGTGAAGTCGTCAAAATGCTACTCGATCAGCGTGACTCAGGCATGCTGATTGTTGCTGGATTGGGTGCACCTACATGGGATGTAACTGCGGCAGGTGACGAACCATTGAATTTCCCTTTGTGGGGAGCTATGGGAGGTGCAGTCTCGCTTGGATTGGGCCTTGCAATAGCCCAACCCACTCGGAGGATTTTAGTCATTACTGGTGATGGAGACAACAGTCTCTATTCAAAGTCCATCCAACTTGGCAATTTTGGTACTGGACAATGAACGTTATGGAGAAACCGGCATGCAGCCTACACACACAGCAGGAAATGTAGATTTGGCTGCTGTTGCTCGAGCAACAGGTTTTTCTGAGTGCCACAACATTGTTGACAAAAAAAGACTCCGATCACTGTTGCCTCAAATCCAAAACGGTGAGGGGCCTTTATTTTTCAACGTAAAAGTCCGTGCAGAAAATCTCCCCATCGTACTTCCACCCAAAGACGGAACTTTTCTCAAAGATCGTTTCCGTGTCGCTTTATTAGGGTCGGATGCAGTACGTTAATCGATATCTCAAAACTTAGAAGTTCCCCTCCCTGGAGAGAGGTAAAAAAGATCAAATGGTGGGCCAAGGCCCCACTCTCTTTTATCACTACATCTGAGCCGGAGAACTCCTATTATTTTGGGCGAGACTTACCGCCAGTTGAAACTTATTTTTTTTGGAAGAATGGAGCGCTTTAAACCTCAGGGGGTGCTTTGTCAAAAATTCAGCATTTTCCTCCAGCACGGTAGAAAAGCAGCAAAAAATTCATTAGACCGTCCATCTCTTTAAGAAACCTGACTAAAAATCAACAAAATCCCCTGTAAATTCTCTCGTGAGGCATACCGCTTTACAAACCCATTTTTAAAATGGTAGAATCTTCTGAAAATATTTTCCTGTTACTGAGAGAAAGAGGGCTATGGCCTACACTGGAGAAATCCGACTGGCAGTCGATATCGGAGGGACTTTTACTGATGCGGCTTTGGAAGTAAGTGAGCAGCAATACACAGCAAAAACCCTGACAACCCACGATTCTCCAGAGCGCGGCATCATTACTGTATTTCAACAAGCTCTGGAGGCAGCTTCGCTCTCACCTCAAGACGTCTCTTTAATCATTTATGGTACCACCTTGGCCACCAATCTGCTCATTGAACGCAAAGGAGCTCCGATGGCTCTTCTCACTACAGAAGGGTTTCGCGATAGCATTGAGATCCGTAATGAAAGCCGCTACGATCAGTATGACTTGAGTATTGATTTACCCAAACCTCTAGTGTCTCGAGCGTTACGGTTTCCAGTTTCTGAACGTATGAACGCGCACGGAAACATCTTGTTGCCTCTTGACGAAAAAGGCATCGAATCGCTTGTCCCTATTCTCATGAGTGAAGAAGTCCAAAGCATTGCTGTTGGATACCTTCATAGTTATGCCAATGGGGTTCATGAACAACGTACCCGAGAGATCTTATTGGCTAATCTTCCAAATGTTGAAATCACTTTATCCAGTGAGGTTTCTCCAGAACTGCGGGAGTATGAACGCATTTCAACAGCGTGTGCGAATGCCTATGTACTGCCATTGATGAGTCTGCATTTAAGAAATCTGGAAAAGGTGCTCAAAGAGGCTGACTTCCAATGTCCTTTGTTTCTTATGCTTTCGGGAGGTGGGATAACCACTATGGAAACAGCCCTTAGATATCCCATCCGATTGGTTGAGTCAGGACCTTCGGGAGGTGCTATTTTTGCCAGTCACATTGCTCGAGAATTGAGATTGTCGGATGTGGTCTCCTATGACATGGGTGGAACAACTGCAAAGATTTGTATGATCGACGATTTCGAACCTCAAACAGCCCGCACTTTTGAGGTAGCACGGGAGTATCGCTTCATGAAAGGGAGTGGGATCCCTTTACGAATTCCAGTGATCGAAATGGTGGAGATAGGTGCGGGAGGAGGATCCCTGGCCCACGTTGATACGATGGGACGGATTGCCGTCGGCCCGCACAGTTCCGGTTCGGACCCCGGACCCGCGTGTTACGGTTTGGGAGGAAACAAACCTGCAGTGACAGATGCCGATGTGGTGTTGGGCCGGATTGATCCCAACAATTTTGCTGGTGGAACTATGCAGTTGAATCGTGATAATGCGGTTCAAGCTTTGAAACGTGAGGTTGGAGATCCATTGAATTTGAACGATACCCTTTCAGCATTGGGTGTTTCTGAGATGGTGGATGAAAATATGGCCAATGCCGCCAGAATGCATGCCATTGAAAGTGGAAAAGAAATTGAAGCACGCACATTGATTGCTTTTGGAGGTGCAGCTCCATTGCATGCCGTCAGGATGGCTGAAAAGCTGAAAATAGATCAAGTGGTGATCCCGCCAGGTGCAGGGGTAGGGTCAGCGATTGGGTTTCTTCGAGCACCAGTTGCGTATGAAGTAATCCGCAGTCTGTACCAACGCTTGAGCTCTATAGATACCTCAGGTGTCAATACTGTGTTAGAGGAAATGCGCAAGGAAGCGTTTGCGGTGGTTGAATCTGGGGCAGGAGGGAAGCCGCTTGTCGAAACACGTACAGCTTATATGCGTTACGTCGGACAGGGCCATGAGGTAGGTGTTGAGATTCCTGTGCAGGTGACTGACAAAATGTTGGGTGAAGATGCGGCTCAAAAACTCATGGAAGGGTTTGAACGAGAATACCTTCGTTTGTATGAACGCTCGATTCCTAATTTGGATGTGGAAGTGTTGACTTGGGTCTTGTTGGTGAGCACGGAACGTGATCTGTTATACAAACCTGCAGAAGAACCTGAAGTCTACGAACCTCAAGTGATGGGAAAAAGGGTTTTGATGGATACAGAAACTGGTCAATTTATCACTGCAAAGGTCTATGATCGAACTATCCTAAAACCCGGAGCCCAAATGCAAGGGCCGGCCGTCTTGCTCGAAAAAGACACTGCGACGGTAGTGAGCGTCCGTTTTCAGGCGACGGTTCATTCGTTTGGTTATATAATTTTAACACGAAGGGAGGAGGAATGAATGAGTAAAACATCTGCATTATCCACAATCCAAATGCATGTGATGTGGAACCGCTTGATCTCGGTGGTGGAAGAACAAGCCCAAGCTCTGATTCGTACTGCTTTCTCCACAAGTGTTCGAGAAGCAGGCGATTTGGCAGCAGGTGTGTTTGATCGTCAAGGACGCATGCTGGCTCAGGCGGTGACCGGCACTCCCGGCCACATCAATTCAATGGCTGAGGGAGTGGTGCATTTCATCAACAAACACCCGGTGGACACGATGAAGCCCGGAGACGTTTTCATCACCAATGACCCATGGATGACTTCTGGTCATTTACACGATTTCACAGTCGTAACTCCGACCTTTCTGGAGAATCGGGTTGTGGCTTTGTTTGCCAACACTTGTCACGTTGTGGACGTGGGAGGAAGGGGGTTTGGCCCGGATGCCCGTCAGGTGTTTGAAGAAGGGATAAACATTCCCATTCTCCATTTGTTTCGAGAAGGAGAGCCCAATGAAACCCTTATGGACATCATCAGAACAAATGTACGTGAACCCCAGCAAGTAGTGGGAGATATTTTTTCCTTTGCTGCATCCAACGATATTGGCTCAAAACGGTTGATCAGTATGATGCGGGAGTTCAAATTGGAAGCATTGGACGACCTGGCAGAATTCATCATCGAAAGTTCTCGAAGGGCAACGATTGACCGCATCAAAACTCTCAAAAATGGAACTTACCACAACACTTTAACAGTGGATGGTTATGATAAACCTGTGAGGTTGCAAGCGGCCCTCACGGTCAGTGATGACCACATCCATGTTGATTATACAGGAAGTTCACCTGCTGTGGCCTATGGGATAAATGTGGTTTTGAATTATACCAAGGCTTATACGTGTTTTGGTGTAAAGTGTGTCGTAGCGTCAGACATTCCCAATAATTATGGTTCTCTACTACCCATAACATTCTCTGCGCCTGAAGGGTGTATTTTGAATGCGCCTCGACCTTATCCTGTGGCCGCACGACATATAATTGGCCACCTCTTGCCGGACACCATCTTAGGGTGTTTGCACCAGGTTGTTCCTGGAGGGGTACAGGCCGAAGGCGCTGCGGCTTTATGGATCATTCAGCTTCGTGGGGGAGAAGCGATCTCAGCCAATTCCGGTTATGAAGGAACAATTCCGGATTTTGAAATGCTGCATTTCAATAGTGGTGGTTCCGGAGCTCGTCCTGATAAAGATGGCATGAGCGTGACGGCTTTTCCAAGTGGGGTGCGTGGGATGCCAGTGGAAGTCAATGAAGCGATTACTCCTGTAGTCTTTTGGCGAAAGGAATTTCGTTTAGGTTCCGGAGGTGCGGGACGGCAAAGAGGAGGTTTGGGCCAGGTTATAGAAATCGGTGGAACCGATGGGCTCCCTTTTGACGTGTTGGCCATGTTCGAACGTTGTGACAATGCTCCCAAAGGACGCGAAGGAGGAAAAGATGGAGCAAAGGGGCGGCTTTCGCTCGCCTCGGGAGCGAAGCTTCAACCTAAAGGACAACAATCGATTCCTCCACATGATCGGCTTCAGCTGGAACTGGCAGGAGGTGCAGGGTTCGGGAATCCATATGAACGGGAGGCAGAGCTTGTCGCGGAAGATGTCCGGAATGGGTTGGTGTCCATTGCTTCTGCCAAAACGGATTATGGGGTTGCCTTGGCAAAGGATGGAAGTGTGGATCCATCTGCTACTTTCAAGATGAGAGGCATTTAAACCATTTATAGTATAAAGCCGGTTTGTCGCCATTTTGAATTGTTCTTTCGGGATTGGATCTTTTCAAAGTCTAGCCTGCGGCTAACACTGAGCCCCTAAACCACTAAATCCCTATCCTGCTCACGAACGATAACCAATTTAATTGAGAACATTTTATTGTTTTACCTCAAAAAACCACGAGCGAATTCTACAGGTTTTAATTAAATAAAAGAATATTTTTTAAATAACCATTGACTTATTTCTATAAAGAGTTAGCATGTTTGCAGATCCATGGATCATGACTTTCATTTTCCAAAAGATTTTGCTCAGAGCATTTTTGCTTGATGGACAAAATGAGAAGTCAAGTGTCTGATATTTTCATTGTTTTAGACAATCGGACACGATACAGTTAGAAACTCCCTTTTGGTCTGCAGTCTAATCCCGGGAGGACGACAGGAAATTAAGTGCTAAGTTTATTGATAGCGCCAGTCTCCTCCTGGTTGAAGATCAGCAAACTGAAATCTGCAGCTTTTGCTACGGTCAAATTACCTGGGCAGCCCACTGTGGAGGGTTATTTATCGGTGGGAGAAATTGGCCATGATTTAGTTTCAATTCTGGGACAGTTCTGGCAATGAGAGTTAGATTCCTCACCGATTCACATTAAGTAAATTAATATAAGGAGAAAGAAAATGAACAAACTGTTCAAGATTGCGGCTACTTGCGTCTTCGGCCTGAGCTTCGCTTACAATGCAGTAGCAGAAACCTGGGAAATGCCAACTCCATATCCCGACGCTACTTTTCACACCAAGAACATTCACCAATTTGCTGAGGATGTTGCTAAAGCGACTGGCGGCAAACTAAAAATCAATGTGCACAGTGCAGGTTCTCTGTTCAAACACAAGGAAATCAAGACTGCACTACGCGGTGGCCAAGTCCCGATCGGAGAAATTTATATGGGCCTGTTAGCCAACGAACATCCGATCTTTGCCATTGACAGTATGCCGTTCCTTGCCACAGATTATGAGCAAGCGGCAAATTTGTGGAAGGTCACTAAGCAGGGAATGGTAGAGCAATTGGACAAGCAAGGTATCATGTTGCTTTATACCGTACCATGGCCACCCCAAGGTTTATATGCCACTAAAGTCATCAATAAGGCCAGTGACATGAAAGGGATGAAGTTTCGCTCCGTGAATGCCAACACAACTCGATTGGCGGAACTTGCGGGTGCTGTGCCGACTCAAATCGAGGTCGCAGATCTTGCTCAAGCTTTCGCCACCGGCCGGATTGAGTCAATGATCACTTCTCCGTCCACAGGAGTTTCAAACAAGGCTTGGGATTTCCTGTCTCACTTCCACCATATTCAGGCCTGGATTCCGAAAAACGGAGTCTTGATGAACAAACGTGCCTTTAGACGCTTGGACTCGGCCACTCAACAAGCCGTATTGGATGCTGCCGCCAGGGCGGAAGCAAGAGGCTGGGCAATGAGCAAGGCGGAAACCGATGAAAAAATCGCTATTCTGAAGAAGAACGGCGTAACCATTATGACCCCCAGCGCGGCTTTGATGAGTTCCCTGAAAGACATTGGCAAAATTATGAGCAGCGAATGGTCAAAAAAGGCCGGTGCTGAAGGTGCCGAAATTTTAAAATCCTTTCGTGCCCTGTGAACTGAATAAAACGAATTACCCCACCGATACTGACTAACTCCGGTAATGGTGGGGTTTTTATTTGGTCATTCTACAACCTCCACGACTTCCTGAACCTTCCTCCTTCGACTAATCCGGACAGCAATGAACGCATGAGAGTTTTCCTGGACAAACTTTACGCCCTAAGCGGTGGCGTTGCTGCGGCTTTCCTTTTGGCGATTTGCATTGCTGTAATGTTGCAAGTCTGTGCCAACATGATCGACAGCGCCGCCAGGCTAATCATCGGTGAACCAGTGGGCTTGGTGGTGCCTTCCTATTCCGAATTCACCGGCTTTTTTCTGGTCGCTGCTTCGTTTTTAGCGCTGGCGAACAGCTTGCGCCACGGTGCCCATATCCGTGTGACACTTCTCATCAGGGGTTTGCATCCGGGTCCGCGCCGCTTAATAGAAATCTGGTGCTGTACTATTGCCCTTGCCTTTGCCGCGTTTTTCGCATGGTACAGCGTTGCACTCGTTTGGGACAGCTATGTGTACAATGACGTCTCCCCGGGTATTGTTGCCGTGCCAATTTGGATTCCTCAGCTCAGCATGCCACTGGGTTTGATCGTATTCACTATTGCTTTAGCAGATACTGTCATTGCTATTATACGCCGTGAGAAGCTCGCATTTTTGAGCAGTGAAGAAGATACCACAACTTCTTCCGAAAGCGATATTTCTGGCACTGGTGCGGAAGGATAGCCACCATGGAGCAAATATACCTCACCCTGTTCTTGTTATTTGTGTTGTTCATATTCCTCGGAAGCGGACTCTGGGTCGGGCTTTCCCTGCTCGGCGTGGGCATTATCGGTATGGAGATCTTCACTGAATCTCCGGTTGGGTCTATTCTGGCGATTACCGCCTGGGGTTCGAGCAATTCATGGGCACTGGCCGCATTGCCTTTGTTCATTTGGATGGGCGAAATTTTGTTTCGTTCACGGCTGTCGGAAGATATGTTCTCCGGTCTGTCACCGTGGATGAATTCACTGCCTGGTCGCCTGTTACATTTGAACGTTGTAGGTTGTGGGCTTTTCGCAGCGGTTTCCGGCTCGTCTGCAGCCACGGCTGCAACCATTGGCCGCATGTCAATTCCTGAATTACGTAAACGTGGCTATGACGAACAGATGATAATCGGAACCCTCGCAGGTTCCGGAACATTGGGCTTGTTGATCCCGCCATCTATCATTTTGATTGTTTATGGTGTTGCGATAGAGGAATCCATAGCGCGGCTTTTCGTGGCTGGAGTTTTCCCTGGCATCTTACTGGTTTTTATGTTTATGGGCTATATCGCCTTATGGTCCCTGTTCAACAAAGACCGAATGCCCGCTGCCGAGCCACGCACACCAATGTGGCAGAGGATAAAGGGCACTCGCAGTTTGCTGCCGATACTATTTCTGATCGGCGGCATAATTGGATCCATCTACGCCGGTTGGGCTTCTCCTACTGATGCAGCTGCAGTCGGCGTGGTACTTTCGCTGATTCTTTCATGGTACAGTGGCAGCTTGAATCGACGAAGCTTTCTGGATGCATTGATGGGTGCAACCCGGACCTCATGCATGATTGCCTTTATTCTGGCTGGAGCCGCGTTCTTGACAGTAGCCATGGGTTTTACCGGTATTCCGCGGGTACTGGCTCAGTGGGTTGGTTCATTGGGATTGAGTCCTAATATGCTGCTCGTAACCCTGACCATTTTTTTCGTAGTCCTGGGTTGTTTTCTGGAGGGTATATCGATTGTGGTTTTGACCACAGCAGTGATCCAACCAATCATCGAGCAAGCCGGGATCGACCGTATCTGGTTCGGCATCTTTATTGTCATCGTTGTTGAAATGGCGCAAATTACGCCACCGGTGGGATTCAATCTATTCGTGATACAAGGTTTGACAGGCCATAATATTTTGCAGGTTGCACGCGCCACTATACCATTCTTTTTCCTGTTATTGGCCGCAGTCATAATTATTTCTATCTTTCCGGAAATCGTTACCTACCTACCAGAACAGATGGGGAGGCGCTGAAGCGAAAGTCGTAGAGAGATAACGTAAGTTTTCATTTCAATTCATTTGAATGATCTTTACCACGGCATAGTTGACCGTCTTTCCGGAAATTGCACTCTTTCTGCCTGGCTTGATGGTCAAGTAATTTCACTTACGTAACAGGTTTTGTTTAACTAAATCATGGCTATTCCTTCTTTTCGTTTTTCAATTGACCGCGGCGGAACATTCACCGATGTTTACGCGGAAGTTCCCGGTGAACCCGGATTCCGTGTGGTTAAATTACTTTCCGAAGATCCGCAGAATTATCCGGATGCACCGCGCGAGGGAATACGCCGAATTCTTGAATCCGTGACGGGAAAGATTTTTCCAAAAGAAAGTTTTCCTGCAGAAAACATAGAGTGGATTCGTATGGGAACCACTGTGGCCACGAATGCACTTTTGGAGCGTAAAGGTGCGAAAACGGTGCTGGTTACCACAAAAGGTTTTCGGGATTTGCTGCAAATAGGAAATCAAAGCCGGCCTAAAATTTTTGATCTGGAAATCAGAAAACTTGATTTGCTTTATGAAGAAGTGATTGAAGTCGATGAGCGTGTCCGGATTATTAAGGACTCAGAAAAGAGTGATCCTGATTCAGGATTGGAGATTGCCGAAGGCACAACCGGGGAGAAATTTGCTGTATTGGCAAAACCGGATTTGGAGTCTGTCAGTAAAGAGTTGGCAGCGGTTTTTGAAAAAGGCATACGGGCGGTGGCAGTGGTTTTTTTGCACGCTTACGCATTTCCGGAACATGAACGGCAAATCGGTAAAATTGCCGATGAAATCGGCTTTGAGCAAATTTCATTGTCGCACGAGGTTATGCCGATGGTAAAAATGGTGGCACGTGGTGACACCACTACCGTTGATGCTTACCTCACGCCGCACATCCGGAATTACCTGGAAAGTTTCCGTTCCGGATTTTCCGATAATCTGGAAAAATCGCAGTTGCTTTTCATGCAGTCCGACGGAGGTTTGACGGATTCCGGAAACTTTAAGGGCAGTAACGCCATTTTGTCCGGACCCGCAGGAGGTGTTGTAGGCTATGCCGTGACCACCGAATTGGGGCAACCGGTAATCGGTTTTGACATGGGCGGAACCTCGACGGATGTTTCCCGTTACGGTGACGATTACGAATTGGTGCATGAAACGGAAACCGCAGGGGTACGCATTCAAGCGCCGCAAATGCACATTAAAACGGTCGCGGCCGGTGGTGGATCTCGGTTGTTTTTTCGCAACGGTTTGTTTGAAGTTGGTCCGGAATCCGCGGGTGCGCATCCAGGACCGGTATGTTATCGGAAGGACGGATTTCTGGCGGTCACTGATGCCAACTTGGTGCTGGGACGGCTGCATCCGGAATACTTTCCAAAAATTTTCGGGTCAAACGAAAATGAAGCTCTTGATTTCGAATCCGCACGAAAAGCCTTTGAAAAAATAACTGCCGAAATCAATGCTTATTCCAAAGAGCGGAAACTACCGGCAATGTCCCTCGAAGAAGTCGCCCTCGGTTTTTTGCGTGTCGCCAATGAAGTCATGGTGCGTCCCATCCGTGAAATTTCTGTGATGCGGGGGTTCGATATCAAGGAACACGCTTTGGCCTGTTTCGGAGGTGCCGGAGGACAGCACGCTTGCGCCATTGCCAGAGATTTAGGCATTTCCAAAATTTTCATCCACCGTTTTTCCGGCATTCTTTCAGCATACGGCATGGGGCTCGCCGACATTGTAGTTGAGAAACAGGAACCTTCAGCGCTGGTGCTGCCGGAAAATAAAGTGGATAACAGCCTTAATTATCTCTTAAAAAATCTCAACAAATTAGCCGCTGAAGCAAAAACAGAATTGCTTGCACAAGGTTACAAATCTGAACAAATTGAAATCAAGCGTTATCTTAATTTGCGTTATCAGGGTACTGACACTGCTTTGATGATTCCGGAACCGGATTCGACTTCAAAGTATGACACAGGCATTACAAACTGTGAGTTAGGCATTTCAGAGTCAAGTCCGGAATTACAGAAAAACGCAGAGAAATTTCCGGATTATGTAAGTGCCTTCCGGGAAACGTATCTGCGTGAATTCGGTTTTGATTTGACGGGACGTGAGATCATTGTGGATGATTTGCGTGTACGTGCGGTCGCAAAATCTCCGGGATTACAAAAATTTCCGCTTGCGAAAAAAAGCGGAACTCCGGAAGTAGAAGACCGAACACGTTGTTATTTCATGGCCGAAAGTTCGGGTTCCGGCAGATGGCAGGAAACACCGATTTTTCGGCTCGAAAATTTGGGAACCGGACAGCGTTTGCAGGGTCCGGTGATTGTGATGCAGAATACGTCAACGATTCTTGTAGAACCCGGATGTACCGCTGAAATTACGGAATACGGTGATGTGTTATTGAACGTTGAAACCAAAACTTTCAGGGAAATCGGAACTCAAGCCGATCCGGTTCAGGTGTCCATTTTCGGTAACCTTTTTATGTCGATTGCAGAGCAGATGGGACGTACCCTACAACGTACCGCAATTTCCACCAACATCAAAGAGCGTCTCGATTTTTCCTGTGCCATTTTTGATGAAACTGGAGGTTTGGTGGCCAATGCTCCTCATCAGCCGGTGCATCTTGGAGCAATGAGTGAGGCCGTTCGGCAGCAAGTTAAACTGCAGGGAGATAATCTCAAGGAAGGCGATGTTTTACTGACCAACCATCCAATTGCCGGAGGAAGTCATCTTCCGGACATCACCGTCATTTCGCCGGTTTGGCAAGGCGAAAAGCCGATATTTTACATTGCTAGCCGCGGCCATCACGCTGATATTGGCGGAATTTCACCGGGCTCGATGCCGCCGTTTTCGCGTGAATTGAAAGAAGAAGGTGCGTGTATTAAAACTTTCAAAGTGGTGGAAAACGGAATTTTCAACGAAGCCGGAATCACCGAACTGCTGTTGGCTCCCGGAAAAATAGAGCGCAATCCCGGAGAACCGGCGATCAGCGGCACCCGTTTACTTTCGGATAATCTTTCCGATCTCAAAGCACAAGTCGCAGCCAATCAACGGGGTATCGATTTATTGCTGGAAATGATCGAACATTATTCGCTGGAAGTGGTTCAGGCCTACATGCATCATATCCAAAACAACGCGGAAGAAGCGGTGCGGAATATGCTCAAAACGCTTTCCGTACGGGAAGATTTGGCCGAAGTTGACATTTTGGAAGCAAATGATTTTCTGGATGACGGCAGCGAAATTGTTTTGAAACTCACCATTGACCGCCGTGAGGGCAGTGCGATTTTTGATTTTTCCGGAACCGGACCGGAACTTTGGGGCAACCTGAATGCACCAAGAGCAGTAACTCATTCAGCGATTTTGTACAGTTTGCGCTGTTTGATAGATCAGGAAATTCC
>JYMV01005110.1_pt1 | contig 13479 bp, 5 predicted proteins | sample 338911 | NCBI WGS metagenome assembly JYMV01 (sample SAMN03354496, study PRJNA234377) | hydrothermal vent metagenome | biome: Deep sea; feature: Hydrothermal plumes at the Eastern Lau Spreading Center, Western Pacific Ocean; material: Seawater | place: Tonga | collected 2009 | depth 2000 m m
AATTAGTAACTGTTATAGCCTAAAACTTGATGTCAACAGATGTTTTTGAAATCCGGCTTTGTCAAATTGGTAACATGTATAGAAACCGCTTGTGTCATTTATAAGAATTGGATTTACGACTGATCGTATCATTATTGATCATTATATTGCAATTTAACAATAGTTATGATTAGGAAAGATCTCAAAAGTTATAAATCCTGATCCATGGTATGAATATTCGCCATGGCTCCTAATTTCAGCTACTTTATACAATAAAAAAATCGTTATTTCTATGTTAAATTGCGACTGTCGCGAACACTTGATTGTTTATGCTTTTTGTGGCACTGACATCACGGATGGCGCTCAACATGCTACATTCACTTGCTGTCGCTGTCCAGGCGCATCAATTGAGTAGTGGGAGATTCTTTTTATAATACAATATTTGAATTTTATACTCGTTGATAACGAAGTAAGATGTGGAAATAACTTCGCGGAAACGATATTTAAATTTCTTCACAGTATATTGTTTACATAAACGTTATAGATATGCAAATTAACAAAGGCTGTAGTATTGAATTCCTTTCCGCACGAACGATTTTGGCAGGTAGTATATATAAAGAATATGCGACGTTCGTTACAGATTTTAATACGACAAAAGTGCGTTAGTTGGATGTTATAGTTCCTTCCTGTTATAGTAGAAATGACAGACTGAATGAATTTGTGTTATGTTGAATATGTTTATAATAAACGCTATGCGATCTTGAAACGAACGCACAATCATACTCTGTGTCGAGTTATTTTATTACATTATTTTAGTTAATTAAAATGACATTTTCTGAGGAGTGAAACGAGGGAGAAAATAAATAGACAATATACATACATTGTCGAAAATATAAAATTTATATATATGAGTTTTGACTAGTTTTTCTTACCTGTTTCGCAGCGAATGGAAATGAATTATATATTTTCCGACAATATACGTATATTGTATCTATCGTGGTATGTTTTATGCCTAAGTGACTTGTACCGGAAGCTGACGGATCATTTTCGACCGGAGCTCTTTGACGACAGTGAGACCGTTAATTAACTAAAAAGTTTATGTTCAATTCCTATTGTTGTCAACTGAGTAAAACAATATTTTGTACATTTAAAGGACATTCATAGTGTGACATGTTAGGGAAATGTGGAATTGACATCCTGGTTGAATAACTTTGATTGTGTGTGTTCTACAAAATTGCAAAGACCAACACGTTAGAAAGTTGTATGCCCTACATATGAAAAAAGTATAAAATGTGGATGATCCATTATTTTATATTACCTAACCTGTCTGGAAAAGAATAATAAGTTTGCTTTAACCTTCCTATTTTTCTTTTAAATCATATCAAGGAGTCTTTAACGTCCAGAGAACAGGCCAACCTGGCCACCACTATCGAGAGGTAATCCCTTGTCCGTCAATTGGAGACTCTCTTAGCAGTTCTATGTATTAAACCAATGGATCCATCATCAATACCCAGTGGACAATAAGAGTCCATCCTATGGTTGTTAAAACGAAACTGACACACCTGAACTTGTTTTATGATTTGAGATGCGAGGTGGTTGTTTGCATCGCCGATATTGGTGGAATTTTTGTTATCATCACTGCTAAATCCTTCATTTCATCATTGTGTAGGACATCAATTGATAAGTGTAATCTATGCAATTAACAAGTAGGAATAATACTGATTCTCTATATAAAAATAAACATTTAAGCATGTTGTTCCATTATATTTTATTAACTGTTACGTTGGACATTGTGATGTCCAGTACGATGTATGTGTGAAACAATGGTGACACCTTCATTTGTTGTGTGTTTTATCCAATAATGTGAGGTTCTTTTGAATTTCAGAAGTATGGATTGTCTTCTATCCGGGTTGTGATTTTTTTCTGATAGAGTTTCGTTTGGTATTTATATTTTAGCCTTAGTTGATGCATTTATGGTTAATAAGAATTCGTAAATCGAAGGAGGATAGACAACACAAAGGCCAGAAGAAGAAGAACAAACAATGTCACGTGCTTGCATTATTCTTAAGTTAAAGTCACATGTTTTGTGGAGAGCTAAGATAATTTTATCTATGGTATCATGGTCAGAGCGGAGATCGAACCCGTGATCTACCACATTCGGAGAAGACACGCTAATCATTACAACAGAAAGTCTCGTGAAAGAGATAAACAGGCTTCCTCTGAAATGGCATGTTGTAAACTATTACTCTTTTCTGAATTTCATCATAACTGATAATCATCGTACAATAGATAAATGACGGATATATACGGAAAATCACTATACAACGTATCATATAAGATCATTTTTGTCGAACTGACGAATATAACGTTATGACATCAATTATTCTATCACATTACGCCAGCTTCATTAACCTATTAAATGACGTTATAATTTTAAAGCACAAATTACCACAAAAATGATAAAAAAAACATTAATATGTAAGAGTCATCTGTCAAAAGTATTCGGAAATGTGAAAAAATCCCTATATAATCAACCAAAACCATATTTTTTCATAAAATTATTGAGAAGTAATTTCTGGATAAATTTTAACATATTTTACACCAAAACATTCGGAATTGTCTATATTTTGTTTGTTTATTTGCTCATTATGTTTATATGTGTGGTTTTTATTTGTACATAATAAAGCGGCTATATTTAAAAATTTGGAAAGCAACGAAGTTTCAGATAAAACATATCATGTAAACCCCTTGCGATTAATAAATAGGCATGAGATGTCGCTTGACAGTGTAAATAAAACGTTCTCTATTTTCTAAGACGAAGCATGGGGAGATTAACCAATTAAATTAAAAGATATAAAGTTAAGGATTAATTAAAACATGGGAAGATCTAACCAATCAAATTAAAGGTTATAAGTTAAGGGAGTAATTAAAATATAGGAAGATCTAACCAATCAAATTAAAGGTTATAAGCTAAGGATTAACTAAAACACGGGGAGATCCAACCAATTAAATTGAAGGTTATAAGATTAAGGAGTAATTACGTTCATACGATGATTCGTACTTGAAAAAACCCAGCAAAGTAGCTAATAAAAATCAAATTTGTCACATATTATGCTCGAAATTTCTTAAAGCACGACATTCTTTATTTCTTGAGTCGTATAAGCGTACGATCTTCAACCTCCAACGCAGGGCTTTCCGAGTCCCATGTTTTATCATATTTTTGCAGTAGAGCTAACATAATGAAAGTACAAAGAGAAGCTGCAATATCCTCTTCAGGAACTCCATTGTGGTGGAAATAATGTGGTGGGATAATCTTATACCATATCATGTACAGATGAAAGCTGTGTATATCAAAGCCGTATAAATTTCATTAAATATATCTTCGAGTTATCGTTTAAACGGCAATATATTTACTTGCATGCATATATTGTAAAATGGACTGATTCCAAGGAAACTGAGTTTAGCTTCAATTAAAGACCATATGCATATGACGGTTTGGCACGAATTAGTGTCGTGTGTAGCTTTTGCAGTTCAATTTTCCCCACGAAAAGGAACTGTGTCATTTTAACTGAAATTCTGCAATAATAAATTAGGGACTGACATTTAGGCAAAACTATTTCCATAGAAATCACAGGGCTATTTCAACTGATTTTTTCAAGAATTCTTTGATTATAATTTCTTGTTTTTAACCGTTCCCATTCTTAAATTGATGTGACTACCATGTTGCAGCACAGTTTTAGTTGCACTTCTATTAAATACTTTAACAAGTTGACGATTCTGTCTTTCTATCTGTATAAATTATCAACAACAAATGTTTGTTAGGGTTCGTGTTGCTCATCTTGTAAGCTTTCTGTGTTGTGGTTTTTGTTGTTGCTATTGTTTTGTTTGTCTTCGTCGGGTGTCTTGTGTACCCAATGTTGCCAGTGTCTCTGGATTGTCTTCGTCGCGTGTCTTGTGTAGCCAATGTTGCCAGTGTCTCTGGCTTGTCCTCCCCGCGTGTCTTGTGTACCCAATGTTGCCAGTGTCTCTGGATTGTCTTCGCCGCGTGTCTTGTGTACCCAATGTTGCCAGTGTCCCTGGATTGTCTTCGCCGCGTGTCTTGTGTACCCAATGTTGCCAGTGTCTCTGGATTGTCTTCGTCGCGTGTCTTGTGTAGCCAATGTTGCCAGTGTCTCTGGATTGTCCTCGCCGCGTGTCTTGTGTACCCAATGTTGCCAGTGTCTCTAGAATGTCTTTGTCGCGTGTCTTGTGTACCCAATGTTGCCAGTGTCTCTGGATTGTCTTCGTCGCGTATCTTGTATAGCCAATGTTGCCAGTGTCTCTGGATTGTCCTCGCCGCGTGTCTTGTGTACCCAATGTTGCCAGTGTCTCTGGATTGTCTTCGCCGCGTGTCTTGTGTACCAAATGTTGCCAGTGTCTCTGGAATGTCTTTGTCGCGTGTCTTGTGTACCCAATGTTGCCAGTGTCTCTGGATTCTCCATTCTTGGTTGTCTCTTCTGTTTTATATAACGTTTATTAATAGAGTGCAAATGACCGGGGAGTAAAACAGAAATAGAGATATATGGTATATGCGCATTTCGTTTGATTATCTGTAATGGACAACAAAGACCCATAAAAATGTTCCAAAATTTAAATAACCTTGTGTAAGTACTTGCAAGATCATTGGGATAACTATTTTTGAGACGATGAGTAATCGTTTAACCAGGTTTCGTAGAACCTAGTCTACAATCCCATCTGTTGTCTAAGACACGATAGCGTTATTTGAAAATAATAATGGAATCAATTCCATTCTATTAAACATGATTCACAAATGTCCCTGGATACACAAATTTGAAATGAATTAGTAATACGCTTGTAAGAAACGAATTATGTAAAATATACTTTATATTTTATTATTGATGCATATATATATTTGAGAGAATTGTGATATACAAGACATGGGTGTATTTTTCTCACGCTTCACAATTATAGTATCTGTGGAAAATTGATTTCGCTATGATTATTCTATAAATTTGCTAATAGCAAAATGTGCAACCGATACAGCAATCTGCATTTATTGTTAAGTATTACATGCAATGTCAATAACCGTGTGCCAATTATTATGGGTTAGTGTTATGGTGTTTAAATCGACTTTCAACAATACTTTAGCTATATTGTGGCGGTCAGTTGTATTAGTGATAGAAACTGGAGTATCATGGGAAAACCGCCAACCAGCTGCAAGTTACTGCCAAACATTTATCACATAGTGTTGTATCGAGTAAATAGTCATGAGCGGAATTCGAACTCAGAACCTTTGGAGGTTATTGAAACTGATTGCATAGATAGTTGTTAATCCAACTACCATACGATCACAATCACGACGGAACCCAATTGTTAAGCAATTATGCATTTTGTAATCATAATAAAGTAGATATGTAAATTAGTGCGCACGATGCGTTTCTGGAATAACATCTGTCAGGTGCGTTCACAATTAAAAGATTGAAAAGCCAAACAATTGAAAAGTCTTTAGAAGCAAGGAAACCAAAGGGCCTAAACACGATAGTCACCATTGGCTATGGTCATCTATGCCTGAAGGGGCAAAACCTTAGATTTGATATGATGTACATTATTATGGAACTGTCAACTTCAAGCTAAATATATTTGTACGATGTTGCATTTATTTGACGCCCTATGATTGGATAAAATCATTCCTAAAAATTACGATAGAAGGCAGAGCCATATATGGAAATCTAGAGAATAAGATGAATACGCTTTTATTTCCATATGCCAGGTGACTGCAGCATTGTGTAATCTATTATTGCATAATTTAACCTTGACGCTGTCCGAAATAAAGAAATATTGTAATCGATAACTGAGACGACGTATGTCAAGTGTACTTGACCAGGCTCACTATATATATAATTATATATATAATAAACCATGCCAGTGCCGTCATATTATGTTGCTATGGCCAGATTGACGTTACATAAGCGCTTATCTCATTGCCATATTGTCTGACACATTCCCTAGTAGAACAAGGTAGCTAGAATTGTTTTCAATTTTCCACAAATGTCTACTTTCCTATATTACATGTAATATATACTTACTGAATCCAGTCAGATCGTTCTCTTGTGGTGCGAGTATATCTGATGAATGTTATTCTGAGTATACCTGATGAATGTTATTCCAGATTCCACTAAATTAGATATATAACGGTATTTTTTCAAACCACTGATCTGTTGTTATTTGATATCAATATGTATCTACATCGCGAAATTCTTGGATTAATTTCATCATACTGATCGTTGGAAATGTAGTATACAATCTGTTTGGGATATGGAGCCAAGAAGTGTAAACTACTAAAATGTGTCGTTTATGGATAAGTATCGTAGCATTCTCGAAACAAGAGCCACTTATATGCATATTCAAATGTAATAGTGATATTCAAGCTCAATGAAATAGTAAATTTGACGACGATCGTCTTATCTCTCACATTTCTCAAAATAATACAACGTCTAAATGTTCCGAACCGAAAGATAATATATGTCTATACCTATCAATATATGGTAATGAAGCAAAAGATGGTATTCTTCACCAAACATGTTGCTTGAACCAAACCAAAGGATGACTAAATCTGGAGTCATACTAACAATACCCACACTCGTATGCTGAAACTGGGTCATTTCCAAAATTGAAACGATATGTACATGTTTATATAAACGTTAGAAAAAATCCAAGGGGTCAATCAAATATGGATAATTCATATCATACAAATGGACCATACCAAATAGGAACTAGTTCCCTCAAAAGTCGCCTACACAAGAATATGGAAGATGCATTTGGAGTATAGAATGGAGGAAGTATTTTTATTTTTATTTTTGAAATATCTTTATGAAATGCGCATTTATTTCATGAGGACACCATACAAAATATGAACTAGTTCCGTGAAGCAGAAAAAACAGACGAGAGCATTCATTTTGTTTGTCATTTTTCTTTTGGTCGTTGCATTGTCTGTCCTTCTTCTATTTACGGACTATGATTTGGTATCTTCAATACTTCCTGAATATGTTTTTTGTTCGCATCATGAACGAATGTTGCCAGTGTCTCTGGATTGTCCATTCTTCTGTGTCGTGTTTACTCAATGTTGCCAGTGTCTCTGGATTGTCCGTTCTTGGTTGTCCCTTCGGTTTTCTCTAACGTTTATTAATAGAGTGCAAATGACCGGGGAGTAAAACAGAAATAGAGATATATGGTATATGTCCTCTGGGCTAACCTACTTTCCAGTAGGTTTACTTGCTCCCAAGATTTTGAGCATTTTTGTTGAAGGGTATTCAAGAAAAGCATCGAGCGCACTACTTTTTGTTTATTATCTATATCACTGAGTAGATACCATATCTGGTGGACTATCAATCTCCGATAGTATCATCGGCCCAGTAGTCAGTGTTTCGGCACTCTCATGGTTTATTAGATATATTTATTATAAGTATTGTATTTATTGCATGTACTGTTACCATGTAATGTAATTATTTGACAGCTAACAGTCACCATACAGACATAGGTGACCTTAGTACATTCGGCTCTCTTGTTTAAGCCATTTAGATTTGTTTGGCTTTCAATCTTTTGATCTTGAGCGTACATGATGAAGGTAATTCCGGAATCGTAATGCAATGGTTTATATGCAAAAACTGAGATACTCATCTCTCAGGCATATCTCACCGTAGCCGATTTTGGCTACGCTCTGTATGTCCTTTGGTTTTCTAGCTCCCAAAGACTTAATTATTATTATGTTTTTTGCTTTCAAACCTTCTCATTTTGATCCTACCAAATGAATGTATACCAGAAACACGTCAAATAAGATATCTATATTTTCATTTTTCTATCTGATATTTAACATTCGTGGGATTGTTTTCATTTGGTATTTTATATTCATGTGATGTTTTCTATCTGCTATTTTATATTCGTATGGTCTATTGTATCTGTTATTTAACATTCGTACATGTATGTATTATTATGTTTCTTATTTATTAAAAGACTGAAGATACCAAAGGGGTAATCACAAGCGAAAATTCGAAGGACAAGGATAAACAATACAATGCCCAATCGAAACAGGACAAAAAGACAATCAATTATCTAGAAATCACAACACAAAATATTAAAGATTGAGCAACACAAACCAAAAAAAAAATCGGTGTTCAACACTGATAATCCAGAAGGGAAGATAGTTCTTGCTCCACTTATGGTACCCGTCGTGGTCTTGTCACAAATATAGTGGTAAGTCATGAATGAAGAAAGGACTGGATTGTGGTATTTGTGCTACAGGTATTCCGTAACGCTTATCCAAGTCGTGATGGTGACCGCAAAACTAAACCAATAGGAACCATTGGTTCAGTAATTTCCCTGTTCGGAGCCATCCACTATCAAAGAAATAATGACATGAATCACAAGCTTGATAATATCCTATCATCTAAAGCATATATACTCCATATGCAAGTGCTACTGGAATGTTGCTACATATAAATAGATAGTTCACAATGGGAATATTGAAACAATTTCTTTTCTCGAAAAGCTTCGTTATTATTCGGACCTGACTGTCAATAACCAGGTGTAGGTCAAGATATAAAGCAAACCTAGTTGTATCTGTTGGATCCTCTATTTCCTCTCAATGAGATACATGCGATCAACGTAATCAACAAATTAGGAATTATCTAATGTAAACATTTCATACATATCTATATATAGCGGAACGTGAAATGATAGAATTGGACTAATTTGTTTTCGTTTTTCTTGAAAAGTCCATTCATGAAGTCTTCCTTATACTAAAAAGATACAAGTGGACGAGAAAAGAGAGACACATATACGACCTTTAGAATGTATAATTGTGTCAATAATTTACCTTTCTGTTATTTATTATATCTATAATTTATTTATTCCGTTTGTTATCTCACATTTGTGTTATTTATTCTGCCTTTTCTTTAACATTCACGTGGGTTAGAGTCTATTATTTTATATTTGTGTTATTTATTTGATCACCTATATAACTTTTATGCGAATTATTCTATATTCTAATAAATATTTAGATATGATATCATTGTTTGTTTTGACCCTTTTGTGCTGAAGTTGCCCAATTCTAAATCCTAAATATATGCATCTATACACTGTCGAATATTTCATCCTTGAATCAATTTCCCAAAGTAACCATATCCTGCTTAAAATCCTGATTTACTCAAACTACCATTACCATTCATTAACGATAATCGATTTTACCTATTTGAGGAAGTTGAAGCTTATAATGATGAGTAGGAATCAACATGGTACGATCGCTAAGCGTGCTATTCAATGATCAACTGTTCTTTATACTGGAAGTTTTAAATGATGTGTTCGCCAAACCACCTACGTCCGGCGTTTAAAGCCTTAAATAGGACGAGCCGTGCCATGCAGCATGAGTTTGAAAATCATCAATTTGGATAATAAGCGTCTTTTTTCCGATAAGGTAATAACATTTGGTGATATATTTTGAAACATAAATCATTTATTATAAAGGTAAGACAATACAAGTTGCATTTAATTTGCATATTTCAACTTTAAAATATATCTAGCATTTTTCAAAATTTATTATGCATTCTTTGAAATATTTTTTAAATATTTATTCAGTTTTAATAATATTGGGCATGCATCTTAATAAAACATCGGAAAAGAGAAGTGATTGTCAAAAACCTAAAAGTATGAAACATACTCTTGTATAAAAATAGCTTGAAGATACCAAAGGGGTAATCGTTAACATTAAATCGAAGGACAGCCAATACAAGGGCAAAGGGGAAAAAAAGAAGACATTTAGCTGCATAAGACATTCAATTGCATTACTCCTTTATACTTTACCCCTTATCACACATATTATTGGGGTATTATGTTGTATTGTTGATCGTCACATGAATTTCCTACTAAGAAGTATCATTATTTACATTATTGTGAATATTATATTATGCAATGATGTATGTTTTACACATGCCACTATAATAAACAATTACTTACTTACATAGTCTAGGAACTACTAACCCTCCCGGAGCACATAGTTTCGCCCCGTCATTTTTAGTAATGTTTGTGTATCTCTGTCTTTAGTTTTCTGGATAGTGTTTTGTAGATCATTGTTTGTGCCTTTATCTTATTTCTCTTTAGTCATTGTATTGGTTGTCCTTTTTGCTTTACGGCTTCTGATCACACCTTTAGTATATTCAACTTTCTTTAATATTTATCGCCATAATATCCAGGTATTTGATTTTCGTTGTTTTTTCTACTTTGTTTTTCATAAAACAGTATGTATATTCACTTCATTTTTTTCAATTATCTTCAACATCGTTTCAAAAGTAGTAGTTATTTTTTTTAATGATTATTTGGAATGAAGAGATATTTCAAATTTAATTTTTGACCATTTTCATTTAACTTTTGTCTCGTTTATTTTATTCGCAATATATATTTTTGTTTCCATTGATTATTTTACACTTAACGATGTTCTGTTTGTCTTTACTCCCATTTGCTCCGGAGGTTTCATGTTGCATTTCTATTATATGTATATATGTACATTTGTCCAACAAGATTTCAATGTTAGAATATGTTCGTCTCCTCTAGCAATAACAGAATGAGTGCCACTAGTGGCGCAGGATCAGTGTACTCTTCCAGAACACATGCGTTCACTCTCTGTTTCTTTTAAAGTTCTTGTTGTTAAATTTCTAGTTTTCTGTGTAGTGTTTTGTAGATCATTGTTTATCATTTTGTACGTTTTTTCTTTCTGCCATTGTGTTGTCTGTCTTCTTCGATTTACCGCTTCTGATTAACCGCGTACATTTAAACATATGCTTTAGAATAAATAGCTACTAGACAGCTTCTCATTTCTTTTTAATTAATTACATGTAATTCAAAAGAACTTTTATTTACTGCTAAAAATGTGACGAAGGAATTTTGTGACAGAATAATATTTAAATTGATAATATGTTCTAATTCGCGGCCTCACCCGAACATAAAGTATTTATGAACACAAACCAGAACACAAACCAGAACACATACTTATGGGAACAGCTCGCCTAGACGAGTGCAGCAATGTTTTATTCAATAAAAATCAAACCGAAATGTCTTTGCTTACACCATCAAGCCGCTGCAGCACAACATACAATCTACAACAATATTAACAAGAATCAGAATATATACATTCAAACATTCAAAATAATTGTATATTGCAAAAGGGAACTTTCATTTAACAAAACGAAAGTTACCCACAATTTTAATGTTTGACTTAGATCAACTACATATGGTGTGTGAGGGGTGGGAAACTTTACTGCACTGTGAATGACCATGAGAAGTAAATACATTTAACATGTAAACTATTATCGCTTAAAAACTGTACGTGCAATCATATCATATAACTTTAAACTCTCAACTTTAAAAGGTTATTGTTATTATAAGTTGAGATTTAAATATTTTGTCAAAATAATGACATGTGCTCCCAAGCACGTGTACTTCATTTGTTAATAAATACATACACCAAGTAACATCGGAGCTACTAAGATGGCCAGATGTAGCATTTATTGGCAGAAGTAAGGAGTGTCGCTCAACTGCATGCTAGGGGCCGCTTCAGTCATAGGGCATGAGTTGTGCTCATTGATGAAGACACTACCGTCTGACTGAAATGTAGAACAGCAATGTAATTGCTATTTCCTTGCTCTAATTTATGTCCAAGTGTAATGTTGCGTATTCTCTCATGATCATTTACATCCATATCTTTTCTTATTAATTGTAATGTTGAAAGCTTTATTTTGTCATCTCATTTTCTATTTACTTTGGGGTTGGTTTGGGCTTGGGTTATTAGTGATTATTGTCAGCATTGACTTCAGCTATATTGAGACCACTAGATTTATTGGAGCGGGGATACCGCCCAGTCAGGTCAGTTATGACGAATAAATGATATACCTCGGCCATTAATAGGTGTTTGGAGACCTGCACTCTTGAGGAAGGTACCAGGGGCGCGAACCCTGGTCAGTGGTGTTAGGCTTGTGGTATAATTAATTCATCGAAATTAACCAATCAAATTTCAAAACTGGTATCGAGTAAATCTACAACAATTTTCAAACTCTACAGAAAGAAAGACTTATTTAAAAAGCGAAACATATATTGCGTTACACACTTGTATATCCATACTTGACGTGACAGGTGGATAAGGAGTATCAAGTTAATAAACATCTTTTTAGCTTGTATGTTGTCCTATTATGTGTCTTTACGTTCTGAGTTCCGTGTTGTGATGTCCGTTACGATTTCCACATTGAAACGATGTTCGGTTCGTCGTTAACTCAAGTTGTCTCTAGTAGGACGCATGCCTTATTTACGTTATTTGTGTTTGTTTACGTATAGTGTTGTGTTGTATTTTTGTTTTGTTTTTCTTCGTCTTGTGTTCCATATGTTGCCAGTTTCTCTGGATTGTGATTTTTTTTATTTCCCCGCCTGTATTCTCTAACGTTTATTTAAGACATAAATTGTGAGCGGTCATTCAGACTGTCAATTCCTCCATTTTCCCCTCACTGTTGAAGTCAAACTGTAGTACTGACAGGAAATTATACTTTGGAATTTTGGAAAGCAGTGCTAAGGGAATGCATGACCACGCTAGGTGAAATGTATTTTTAATAACATGGTCAAATTGTTCAATTTTCTTAATTAACAGTATTAACAAATAGCACACACCTACATCCGGTCTATCGGAAATATTACATTGAATTACCAACAAAAAATGTTTCCTAGAATTCTATGTCGTATGCTATACTGACTGCAACAAAATTACATATTCAAGAAGTAAATGAATTAGATAATTGCATTATCGTCTCCTGGAAGACACCAATATTTGTAATCTTCTATGGTAAATCAAAATCACAGCAACACTAAAATTAATTTAATTGAGAAATCCGTGTCACGAGGAACACAATTCGATTGGCTGATATTTTTTTGTAGTAAATTCTTGCAGCTGTGTCTAGTATTAAATATGCATGACCCAATGAAATTTTTGATTGGAAATTATTTAACTAGAGTGGCTTTTAGTCGACTTTTCAATTTGCTGTTCCAGTTCATTTAAACCTACGGTGTCTGTGAAGTTCGAGTCGTTGACCTCTGAGCACAAGCACTAACAAGAATGACCTTTGGCCTTGTGCGAAAAAAAGTATGTTCATGGAATTCTACGAATTTAGAAAGACACAATAGACTGTATCAGCTATGTCAAACTGGCGAGATTGGTGACGAATATCATTACGTATTACAGTGTCCAATATTTGCAACTGAAAGAAAAAATCTAATTCCAAAATAGTTTTTCAATAGTCCAATCATATTAAAAATGTCATCATTGTTTAGCAAAACGAAACCTGAAACTATTAGTAAATCATGTAAACTTATTGATGTGATAAATAAGAAGATTGATTCTCCTTGAAAAACCCATCACACCTCTATTAGTATTAGTATTATTTGTATTTAATGCACACGCATAAGCTAGAT
>JYMV01037439.1_pt1 | contig 13478 bp, 13 predicted proteins | sample 338911 | NCBI WGS metagenome assembly JYMV01 (sample SAMN03354496, study PRJNA234377) | hydrothermal vent metagenome | biome: Deep sea; feature: Hydrothermal plumes at the Eastern Lau Spreading Center, Western Pacific Ocean; material: Seawater | place: Tonga | collected 2009 | depth 2000 m m
GTTCTTTCCTGAAAATTCGGTCGAATACTTTGTGAGTTACTACGACTACTACCAGCCGGAGGCCTATCTTCCGGCTACCGACTCATATATCGAAAAAGAAGCCACGATTAATGACGAGATTGATCGTATGCGGCTATCGGCTACACGGTCACTGTTTGAGCGCCGAGACGTGATTATCGTCGCAAGTGTGTCGTGCATCTATGGTTTGGGCGCTCCTGAGGCGTACTACGACATGTTGTTGAGTCTTCAACGAGGCCAGCGCATCGAGCGTGACTGGTTACTTCGGAAGCTGGTAGAAATTCAGTATGAGCGAAACGACATAGATTTTCAGAGGGGCACTTTTCGTGTCCGTGGCGACATCGTTGAGGTGTTTCCATCGTACGATGATGAGGCGGTACGGATCAGCTTATTCGGTGACGAAGTCGACGAGCTAGTAAGTTTTGATCCTGTAAATGGTCAAGCGAAGCGAACGCACGACAAGATGGCCATCTACCCAAGGTCCCATTTTGTCCTTCCGAAAGAGCGAACACGGGAGGCGATTGAGACGATTAGAAATGAGCTAGATGAGTGGGAACCGAAGCTGAGGGCAAAGAACAAACTTGCTGAGGCTGATCGTCTACATCAGCGCACGTTGTTCGATCTCGAAATGATGCGGGAGATCGGATACTGTCACGGCATCGAGAATTACTCACGACATTTTTCTAGGCGTGGGGCGGGTGAGCCACCGCCGACCTTACTTGACTATCTTCCCAACGATGCGTTGACGATTGTGGATGAGAGTCATCAAACGGTACCCCAGATCCGTGGCATGTATCAGGGGGATCGTTCACGCAAAGAGGTTCTCGTAGAGTACGGATTTAGGTTGCCCTCAGCACTCGATAATCGGCCTCTCAATTTTGAGGAGTGGGAGAGTCGCGTCGAACAAGCCGTGTTTGTTTCTGCAACGCCAGGAAAGTATGAATTACGCGCTACAGGTGGCACGATTGTTGAGCAAATAATTCGACCGACCGGTCTTCTGGATCCCGTGGTCGATCTTCGTCCAGTGAAGGGTCAGGTAGACGATCTGCTTCATGAGGTACGCCTGCGGGCTGAGCGTAAGGAGCGTACGTTGGTTACGACCTTAACGAAACGGATGGCGGAGGACTTAGCACAGTACTATCAGGAGCTTGGTGTCCGTGTTCGCTATTTACATTCGGATATTCACACACTGGAGCGCGTTGAAATCTTACGGAATTTGCGACGGGGCGAGTTCGATGTCCTAGTTGGCATCAATCTTCTACGAGAGGGTCTCGACTTGCCAGAGGTGTCGCTGGTGGCTATCCTCGACGCGGACAAGGAAGGATTCTTGAGATCTGCAGGTTCATTAATTCAGACTTCTGGGCGTGCTGCACGAAATGTGCATGGTCGGGTCATCATGTATGCAGATACCGTAACTGACTCGATGCGCACAGCCATTGACGAAACTGAGCGCCGTCGTACGATCCAGCAGGCGTACAATGAAGCTCACGGCATCACGCCAACATCGATCGTGAAGGCCATCGATAAGGTGCTATCAAGCGTCTACGAACGAGATTATGTGACCGTGGGGGATGAAAGTGAAGAGCAGGAGTCGTTTCGGACTCAGGCAGAGTTGGATGCTCGAATTAAGGAACTGCAAGATCAGATGCGGCATGCCGCGGCCAATCTTGAGTTCGAGTTTGCAGCTCAGCTACGGGACGCACTCAAGAAGCTGCGTACGCGTGAGCTTGGGCTGTGATTCGACCTCGGTGACCCAATATCTATACACCGAACGTCGCTCAGACTAATTCAGCCCTGAAACTATAGAATGTGAAGTCCAAGGTGCCGAGACGAGACGATAGGCCTGTGACTGAGGTTGGTTTGCGTAGTGGCTGTGGAGGAAAGTGATCGTCTTAAGCCTCCGAGTCTGGCAGAATCGGTGAAAATGATAAGGGGAGTGCAATCTATGAGAACTGATTGGCTTCGGTATCTGAGCGGAGTATTCGTGATTACAGCGCTTGGTTTATTGCCGGTAATGACAAGCGCACAACCGCAGTCTAAATCTTCGGCGCTTGCGGTGGATTTGGGGAAACTGATGGACGACTCTGGGCTCGCGGCGATCGCTGCTAGAGACTCTGAGGTGGAGAATCGTTACGTAGCTGCACTCTACTTTTCTGGAAGGCAATTATTGGTCATTGAAGCCGACTATGAGGCACCGCAGTTGCTTGACGTCAAGATCGTTGCAGGAAATTACCGTGATGTATATGTAGACCTAAACAGTGCGTCGCCACCAGAAACGCGATTATTTGTCGATGACTACGGTGCTAATGGATTATTAAGATTGCCGTCCGATGGAATTGCTGACCGCTTTACCCGTGCGAACCAGGTGTTGTTACTCAATGGTGATTGGGGCGGACAGCAAATGTCGGAGACTTCGTACAACGAGGCTTATTCAATCGCCGACAGTGATTTTGCCGAGATGCTTTCTCTGCTGATCGCTCAAGTGAAAGAATCCTAACGGCAACGATGTGTCCGCCCACAAATATCGTCGCTAGCTGAAGCGGTGGAAATTCGGTAGACTGCTTGGACGAGTGGGCGCTTGGCTCAGTGGTAGAGCATCGCCTTCACACGGCGGGGGTCAGTGGTTCGAATCCACTAGCGCCCACCACTTGTTTGCCTTACTGGGAATCAGTCTGTTCCGTACAGTCGATCGCCGAAGTCGCCGAGTCCTGGCACAATATACTTCTGCTTGTTTAGCGTCGGGTCAATAGCCGCCGTGTAAATAGTGGTTTGGGGATGGTGGTCCTCAACAGCACGGATACCCTGGTCGGTTGCCACGATGGAGAGCAGAACTGTATGTGACACGCCTAGGCCGCCAAGAAGATCGAGCGCAGCAACAGCACTGCCGCCAGTGGCCACCATTGGATCGACGACTAGAACACGGGCGAAGGCGATTTGATCGGGTAATTTGGAATAGTAACTTGAGGCAAGCGCTGTTTGTTCATCTCGCTCCAGTCCAATGTAACCAACGCGAGCAGTCGGGAGTAGCGTGAGTACGGGGTCTAGCATACTGAGTCCCGCCCGTAAGACTGGCACGACCACGATCTCATCGTCGATCCGTCGTGCCGGTGCTTTGCCGAGCACCGTCTCGACCGAGATGTTTTGCATTGGCAGCATCTTCGTTGCTTCGACGGCTAACGCCATGGTGAGGCGGGCTGCGTTTCTTCTGAACTCAGCGGCATTGGTTGTGTTGAGGCGAAGCACGGCTAAGGCGTCCTGTACGACAGGGTGGGCCACGATGTGTACTGGCATAGCTTCACTATAGCGCAATGTAGTGTCTGCCGAGCGACCGGGTGTTTCGAGTAAGATGCAGAAAATATGATGGCAAAACGAAATTGGATTTGGAGTGTCACAATCTGGTGGCTCCTGTTTAGTGCGGCAGTGTTAGTTAAATCGAGTGACCTCCAGCGTGAGGTCGACTTGCTTCTCACTGGTGGCACTGTTGTGACCGTGGACACCTCAGGCCGTGTAATTACCGATGGTGCTGTGGCCATTGATGGTTCTGTCATTGTGGCAGTGGGTCCTTCCGCGGAGGTCGCATCTGCAGTTAGCGCCATTGAGATTGTAGACACGTCAGGTCAGGTCATTATGCCAGGCCTGGTTAATACGCATACTCACGCGCCGATGGTGATGTACAGAGGACTGGCTGATGACCTAGCTCTTATGGAGTGGCTGGAACAGTATATTTTTCCGGTTGAAGCGAAAACGGTAACACCAGAGTTTGTGCGGGTGGGAGCGGCATTGGCCGCTCTCGAGATGATTCGATCTGGTACAACAACCTTCGTCGATATGTACTACTTTGAGGAGGTGATCGCCGAAGTAGTGGCGGAGGCTGGTTTACGGGCTGTCCTAGGACAAACGGTCATTGAGTTCCCTGCTCCAGATGCGACTGTGCCGGATGAGGCCCTGACCCGTGCCGACGCGTTCATCCAAGCATGGAGAGGGCATGAGCGGATCATTCCAGCTGTGGCGCCACATGCCATGTACACCCTCGATGAAAGCACCTTAGTGGCTGCACGGGATCTGGCATTACGCTACGAAGTCCCGCTCCTGATTCATCTGGCCGAGACCGAGAATGAGCTTAGCATTGCCCGAGAGCAGTATGGGCTAACACCCACTGGGTATTTGGAATCCATTGGCTTCTTGGGTCCATCAGTGGTCGCCGCCCACGGAGTGTGGGTTTCGGGAGCAGATATCGAGATCTTAAAGCGACATGGGGTAGGGGTGTCTCACAATCCGGAAAGTAACATGAAGCTCGCGAGTGGGGTCGCACCGGTGAGTAGGTATCTTGCGGCTGGTGTTGACCTTGGATTAGGTACGGATGGTGCAGCCAGTAACAATGACCTCGATATGTTCGAATCGATGCGGTTGGCGTCCCTACTGCATAAGCTGCACGAGCGTGATCCTCGGGCGGTTAGCGCCAAAACCTCCCTGGAGATGGCGACAATTGGCGGTGCTCGTGCGATTGGCCTGGGGGATGAGGTGGGCTCTCTCGAACCAGGAAAGTATGCCGATCTAATTGTTGTTTCGATGGCTGCTCCGCGCCAAACACCACTCTACGACACAATTTCACATCTGGTCTACACAACTCGGGGCGACGATGTGAGGATGACAATCGTCCATGGTCGTATCCTGATGCGTGACGGTCGCGTGCTTACGTTGGATGAAACAATGATTCTGGAAGAGGCACGTCAGCTAGCGACGAAGGTCAGCGACGCGGTACCCTAGGTTCTTCGAGGGTGGTGATGTGGGCCAAATGTCTATACCGTTCACCGTGATCAAGGCCGTAGCCGACGATGAAGCGATCGCCAACTTCGAACCCGACGTAATCGACGGTCACCTCGACCGCTCGCCTCGACGGCTTAGTCATCAAGCATACTGTGCGTAGGCTCTTGGGTGCCCTCGTTCGGAGTAACTTTTGCAGGTAGCGTAACGTCCGTCCTGTATCGACAATGTCTTCGACTATTAAGACGGGCCGTCCCTCAATAGAGGAATCGAGGTCTTTTTGTAGCTGTATTTCACCAGAAGTTGTGCCATCGGTGTAAGACCCGATGGCAATGAAGTCAAGCGTTAGCGGTGTGCCCATGGCCCTGATGAGGTCGGCGGCAAAGATAAAGCTACCTTTCAAGGCGACGACGACGTGTAAGGGTTCGTCAAAACTGTGTTCAGAGTCAATATCGCGCGCAAGTTCACTAACGCGCTTACGAATTTGGTCTGCCGTAAACAGGGTTGTTTTGGCGAGCGGCAGGCTCATAATATCAGCCAGCGAAGCTGAAGATTATCACATCCAGAGTGAGGTTGTTTCGTTTAGCGTGGATGGTGTTCATCATAATCTACCGGCCAGCGAACGATGAAACGTTTCGAGATCATCACCGAGTCAATAGCGCGCGCGCTTGAGCCTGGCTCGACTGTTCAACTGGCGCCCAATGGTCAGATCACACCCTTGGCTGCCGACACTCTTAGGGCCATGCGTGTTTCGGTACTTCGTCATGGAGAGATCGCCTCTGATGAGACTGGTTTGGTAGGAATTTCAGATTTCAAGACCGTTGCGGTGGGTGCTGATCATGCGGGCGTAGACCTTAAGCGATCGGTTTTGGCGTACTTGCGGGAACGTGGCCTCACGGCCACAGACCTTGGTACGCATTCCACTGAGCGGATCGACTACCCAGACATAGCGGCCTCTGTGGCACGGGCGGTTATTCATGGAGAGGCGGACGCCGGCATTGTAATCGACGGTGCTGGTTTAGGTTCGGCCATTGCGGCGAATAAGATCGCAGGTATCCGATCGGCGATGGCCAGCGATCCGATAGTTGCGCGATATGCCAGGGAGCACGTCGGTGTAAACGTCTTAACGCTCGGGGTGAGACTTGTTGATACGGATAGAGCAGTCCAGGTGGTAGAGGCTTGGTTGTCTACGACGATTCGAGAACCGCGGTATCGTAGGCAATTGGTAAAGATTCAGAGGCTCGAATGGGCAGAAGCCAACAAATCAGGCCGAATGAAAGACTAGAATCTATTGACCTCGATCGAGCTATTGATCTCGCGGCCGAAGTGATCGTGAGGGAGATCAACCGAATGGGGATAACTGCACAGCACTGCGACTGTCACGAGGTGCTTCTGGACTGCTGTCCGGATCGGCTGCGTGGTGTGGTCGAGGCAGGCGCGTCACGAGTTGCATTACACGCTACTGGCGGAGCGCCGGCGGAGGTCGCGAGCATAATCGATCATACGCTGCTGAAGCCAGATGCCACGGCTGACGACATCGATGCGTTATGCGACGAAGCAGCCCAATATGGCTTTGCAGCTGTGTGTCTGAACCCAACATGGGTGGCTCGCGCTCGCCAGCGGCTGGGCGATAGACCAGTCAGTGTATGTTCCGTTGTGGGTTTTCCTTTTGGCGCCACACCGCCTGATGTTAAGCGGTATGAGGCTCGGCGCGCGTTGGCCGACGGTGCTTCGGAAATCGACATGGTGATCAATGTGGGTGCTCTAAAGAGTGGCGATCGGCCTTTGGTCCAGTGCGACATTGAAGCTGTCGTTGAGGTCTGTCGCCACAATGAGGCGCGAAGCAAGGTGATCATTGAAACAGCGCTGCTGACAGATTATGAGAAGCGGCTCGCCTGCGAGTTAGCCAAAGCGGCCAAGGCCGATTTTGTGAAGACTTCAACTGGATTTGGGCCTGGCGGAGCAACGGTCGCCGACGTGTCGCTCATGCGAGCTATCGTGGGTGAAGCACTTGGAGTCAAGGCCGCCGGCGGTGTAAGGGACTATGAGACATTTAAAGCGCTAGCTCGTGCGGGTGCCACTCGAATTGGTGCCAGTGCTGGCGTCAAGATCGTCGCGGAGGCACGCGGTGCGTAAATGCTGAAGGTTATTTTGGTCCGGCCAGCGAATCGGTGCTCTCAGTAGAGGTTACTTGTCCTAGCGGAACCTGTGTAATCGAGGTAGACGACCTTGAGCTCTGTGTAGAAGCTAATTGCCTCGCGGCCCATTTCGCGGAGGCCCACGCCAGTCGCTTTCATGCCACCAAATGGGATATGTGCTTCGCCTCCGACCGTCGGGGAATTTACATGGATGATACCTGCCTCAAGTTGGTCGATGAGTTTGAAAGCTCTTGAGACGTCCTGTGTGTAAATCGCGGCGGTGAGACCGTAACGAACGGCGTTAGCCGCTAACAGAGCTGACGCAGTGTCAGGCACGCGTAAAACGGAAAGCACTGGTCCGAAAATCTCTTCTTGAGCGATTCGCATGTTGGGTGTGACACGGTCGAAAATTGCAGGTTGAACAAAATAGCCACAGCTGTGGGCGTCATCAGTCAGGCGTAAGCCACCTGTCACAAGTTTCGCGCCTTCGTCCTGGCCGACATCAATGTAGTTGAGCACAGTGTCTAGCTGGGCCTGGTCGACAGAGGGGCCGACGTCGGTCATTGGGTCAAGTCCGTTGCCGACGACTAGCGCTCTAACACGAGCTTCGAGCTGAGCGATGAATTTGTCGGCGACTGAGTCAACGACGATTGCACGGCTGGTTGCTGTGCAGCGCTGTCCAGTTGACCCGTAGGCGCCCTGTACAGCACTGTTAGTTGCCAAGTCGAGGTCGGCATCATCGAGGATGACGATCGGATTCTTGCCACCCATTTCACACTGGCATTTAATTCCGTTAACGGCACTAGTGCTATAGAGCTTCGTTCCGATCTCGTTTGAACCTGTGAAGGACACCCCTTTGATCGCGGAATGGGTGAGGAGAGCCTGCCCAACCTCTTGACCACTGCCGTAAACCACGTTCACCACACCGGGTGGCGCATCGCACTCAGAAAAAATGTCTGCAATGAGCCCAGCCGATAACGGGGTGAGTGAGGCCGGCTTCAAGACCACCGTATTCCCGCAGGCGATAGCAGGTGCCAACTTCCAAATCGGAATTGCGACAGGAAAATTCCATGGAGTGATCAGAGCGAGCGGGCCAATTGGTTCTCTGATCGTATAACAAAAATTGTTCGGCAGCTCAGACGGGATGGTCTCACCGAGCAGACGGCGTCCCTCGCCAGCGTAGAATTCTACGACGTTGATAGCTCGTTGGATCTCCCCGGCCGACTCAGCTAGGGTTTTGCCCTCTTCGCGCGTTAGCACTTCGGCGAGTTCGCGACGACGAGCTTCCATCCGACGTTGGACGCGGTAAAGGAGCTGGCCTCGCTGCGGTGCCGGCGTGGCACGCCACGCTGGGTAGGCTCGTTCAGCAGCCTCGACTGCCATCACGGAGTCGGCTGCCTGAGAACTTGGTGCTTTGGCGACGATCTCCTCAGTGTCAGCTGGATTAATGTCGGGTAAATGCGTCGCATTGGAGGGCGGACGCCACTGTCCATCGATGAAGTTGTTAAGAGTGCGCATGTCGTTTCAGCTCACCAAGAGTCGTATGATACAAAGTCTTGTGCCGCTGAAATTATAGCAGTCGTTTGGATACGTGTGACCACGGTGTATTGTGGGCGTGGTTTTAACGGGCTAGGGTGTGATGGAACTAGGCCCAAGCAAAGGCGGTGTTGTGCCAGATTCGGCTCTTCCTTATTCTCGCCTGAAGACTCTTTTTCTTGATGCCGGGAACACAATTGTAGCGATGAAGCTCGACTACATCACTTCCGCACTTAAGAGTGAGGGAGTTAAGTGTGACCTCGCAGACTTACGACGAGCGGAAGCGGCTGCCCGCCCAGTTGTATCGGCAGCATTACCGCGACTTCGATCCACCGAGGCTATTGGCGCCTTTGAATTTTATGTCCGAGAAATGCTCTTGCGAACTCCGATGACACCGGCGCCTGGAGTGGAGAAAGTGGTTAGGTTCGCACACGATATGGTGTCTTTACTCGATCAGATCGGCCGGGTGAAGTTCTGGGGCTCAGTCATTCCTGGCACGCGTGAAGCCCTGGCCGCCTTTCGCGATCGCGGTTTACAGCTGGTTGTTGTAAGCAATTCCGATGGCACGGTGGAGGATCTTTTGACCGCCGTAGGACTGCGCGATTTCTTTGATGCCGTGGTCGACTCCCATATTGTCGGGTACGAGAAACCGAACCCAAAGATTTTCTTGCATGCGTTGGAGGTGGTCGGAGCTAGCGCCGAGACCACCCTTCATGTGGGAGATCTATACGGGGCGGATGTTGTCGGTGCTCGAGCTGCAGGCGTTCACGCTTTACTGCTCGACCCTTACAATGATTGGTCTACAGCTGACTGCGAACGAGCTGTCAATCTTACTGAGCTACTCCGTCGATTGAGTGGTGAGGATTGATCAATGCGAATGGCTCACGATGGCGTGGGGCTCCTAGGCGTTGACCGGAATCGTCTTAGCCACGTCACTCAGTGAACGGTCGAGTATGTCAATCGCGGTATCGACGTCCGCTTTGTTGATGTTCAGTGGCGGCGAAAGTCGCACCGTATTACCAGACAGCCCGCCTTTACCAATGAGAAGTCCGCGCTCGCGAGTGGCTTCAAGCAGAGCGTTCATGGCGAGCGGCGCCGGCTCCTTTGATTCAGGGTCGTTTACCAGTTCGATCGCCTGCATTAGGCCTTTTCCCCGAACGTCACCGACAATCGCATGAGTAGTCTTGAGGTGATTAAGGCCTTCAGCCAACTTGCTACCCATTGCGGCGGCGTTGGCTAGTAGACCCTCTTCCTCGATGACCTCGATCGTCGCAAGAGCGGCGACAGCTGTGACCGGGTTACCACCAAAGGTGGAGATTTGCGGTCCTTTAATGGCGGCTGCGATTTCCGGCGTAGTAACCGTAGCGCCGACTGGCGTCCCGTTGGCCATGGCCTTAGCGCAGGTGATGATGTCCGGTTCTATTCCCCAGTGTTCAATGCCGAACCAATAATCACCGGTTCGTCCAAAGCCGGTCTGAACTTCGTCGCTAATGATCAATCCACCGTTCGCTTTGATAATCGAGCTGATCTCACGGAAATATTCTTCGGGAGGAGTCACGAAACCTCCAACCCCTTGAATCGGTTCCGCGATGAAGGCCGCGACTTTACCCGAGGTTGCAGTTTTGATCAGCTCTTCGACATCGCGAGCACAGAGCAGCTTACATTCGGGGTAGGTTTTTTCAAATGCGCAGCGATAGCAATAGGCGTTGTGGGCATGCACTACGCCTGAATCCGTCACCGGACTTAGCCGCCAGTTTGCATGGGCTGTTAGGGACATCGCAGTTTGCGACCGACCGCTATAGCCATGGCGCAGAGCGATGATTTCGGTGCGGCCAGTGTGTAGTCGGGCTAGTAAAACTGCGGTCTCGACTGCCTCGGTACCGCTATTCGTAAAGTAAGTTTTCGACAGTGCCCCAGGTGAAATTTCGGCCATTTTCTCGGCTAGTCGAACGGTTGCTTCATGTGGGAAAAATGTTGACGTGTGTTGAAGTGTGCGAACCTGTTGAGCGATTTTGGCTGTCACTTTGGGATGACAGTGACCAATGCCGACGGTAACGATACCGCCGAAGAAATCGAGATAGCGGTTACCGTCGACATCCCAAATAAACTGGCCCTCACCGCGTGTGAGTGGGAGTGGTTCGGCATAGAAGGTGGCAACCGACGGAAAGAGGAACTCTTGATGCTTGGCAAGGATTTCAGTTCGATTCATGTGAACAACTCGTTCGATAGTGATTTCGAGATGACGGCCTGCTCCTCGACGTTCCAGTCGCCAGGGTAAGTAATGTACAGACCGTAAACGAAGCTACGACAGTCCAGTCTCGGGGATGATCAATCAAGCCAATTACATGGTGATATTGTATGTTGCTCTTGGCTATTTCCGAAGATCCATCTCGACGTAACCGCTTATCTTGGTCCACTGTACGCGACGCGCAGGCAGGCTGGGCCTATCGCCTGTCGAATAGAAATACACAAGCACTTCGTTATAAGAACTAACGATCGGTTCGATGAGCTGCTGTGTAATTGACTTAGCAGCCCACAGCTTCTCAGTTTCAATCTTGAGAATTAGCGCATGGTGAGCGGAAAACTGGTCGACCAGTCGCCAGCCATCACCGGCGGTCGACACGATTGGACCACTCGCCAGCACAGTGCTCTGAGTCGGTCCCGTGCGGTCTGAGTTACTAGTTCTGAACGACGGGGATTGCGATTCGAGTCCCATGAGCCACAGCAGGATACAGAGGACGGCCACCTGGCCCAAGAGCGCGCAGCCAATCACGGTGACCCGAGGGTTCTTGCGAAATCGGAAAATCCTCAGCATAGTGTTAACTGTCCTCATCCTAACACCGGTTATGGCCCATATCGCCGGCGGACCTTAATAGAAGGCCTGCTGGCTGGTGTTATCGAGCTACCGACTGATCCACGATAGGTTCGCGAATTCTAGCCCTCGCGGGTTATTATAGAAAAAGAGTTCAAGGGAAGTGTGAAATACGGGTCTGCAGGTTCGCTTGTTATCGGGGCCTGGTTGTGCCAGGGGGTGTTGACATCATGAAAGTCCTTCTCATCGTGTGTGTTTTGGTTGGAATGCTTGCCACTGTGACCATCGCGAGTGCTCAGGAGCTGGGCCCTGGCGACGTTGCGCCGCCATTTTCATTAATCGGATCTGATGGCGAGATGCATTCGCTTGTCGAACTCACAGGACGGACTGTGGTGTTGGCCTGGTTCCCAAAGGCCTTCACTGGCGGCTGAACGGCTGAGTGCAAATCGTTCCGTGAGAACGGTGATGCCATTCGGGAGTACGACGCGGACTATTTCATGGTCAGCGTCGACGACGCTGAGACGAATCGAAAATTTGCCGAATCCTTGGAAGCTGATTTCCCGCTACTGAGCAACCCCGATGGAGCTGTGGCACGCGCTTACGGCGTGGTGTCACCGGAGCGCCAGCTCCCGCAACGGTGGACGTTTTACATCGGCGGTGACGGTCGTATCCTTTACGTCGATAAGGAAGTGAATGCATTGACCGCCGGTGCACAGGTTGTTGAGCGTCTTGCTGCCCTAGACGTTCCCAGGCGATAGGGCTGAGGCGTTAGAATGTACTGTTGCTGGGGGTGAACTTAGGCAAGTCGGACCCTCTGAATGCGGCTTGGCTGGGCCGTCGTGGAGGCGGCCTACCTGCCTTCCGGACGCGGCTGGCCGGGCGGACTAAGCAACCGGTAACACGTGCTTGAGTGCGCCGTCTAACGCCTAAGCTTCTTCTTTTGGCGCGTCGGGGTCTTTTGGCGCGTCGGGGTCCTTAACCTCACTCTTAAAGCCACGAATGGCCTGCCCCATCCCGTGTCCGATCCCAGACAGGCGCTTCGCGCCGAAGATCAGGAGCAAGATGAAGAAGATGACCACGAGCTCCATGAGGCCTATACCAAAGGGCATGCTTTACCTTTCTCTCTAAGTGGATTCCACGATATCACGCTTATCAGACGTGTGAAAGTGAGCGATGCCATAGTGCGAAGATTCTACCCTTTCGGTAAGTACCGTCGGTTCCGGCGACCTGTTGAGCAATGAGGTTACTTTGCAGGTAGCCGCTCACGGCCCCTTACAACGTATTGTTCGGATTAGTGGCCCGATTGTTGCGCTAGCTGTCTACATCGTCCTTCCGAATACCTATGCTTCGGACGATGGGATCGTCGTCTTTACCCATGCAGGCCGGGTGACGGCGGCACTTGCGACTTGGATGGCCCTTTGGTGGCTCACTGAGGCGATCGATATTCCTGCAACGGCCCTCCTACCGCTCGTTGTTCTTCCGCTGTTTGGCGCTGGCACCATGCGCGACGTTGCGGCGCCGTACGCTCACGACCTTATCTTTCTCTTCATGGGCGGGTTCATTCTATCGATAGCCATGCAGCGGTGGCGGCTGCATCGGCGGATTGCACTGGTAACCCTTTCTATTGTGGGCACGGACCCACCGCGGATTGTCGCGGGCTTCATGATCGTTACGGCCGGTCTTAGTCTATGGCTGTCGAATACGGCGACGGCAATCATGATGCTACCGATCGCGATTAGCGTGATCGGTATGATTGCTGAAGAGTCTAATTCCGCTCAGCCTGACAAGCCCGATAATCTGGCGATCTGTCTCATGCTGGGAATCGCTTATGCCGCATCCATAGGTGGCGTGGGTACGATCATAGGCTCTCCGCCAAATCTATTTCTTGTGTCCTACGTACGTGACACTCTCAACCACGACATTACTTTCCTGCAATGGATGGCGATGGGGCTGCCTTTGGTAATCGTGTTCTTGCCGATCACTTGGTGGCTTCTCACTCGACACTTGTTTCCGATTTCATCGCATTCTGCAGGGAAAGGGGACGTCATCCGAGAAGCGTATACAGCGTTACCAGCGTTGCGTTGGGCTGAGCGGGCAACATTGGTTGTGTTTGGCTTTGCTGCGATTGCATGGATGGGACGTTCGTGGTTGACCGGTGTGGAGGTTGGTGGTGTGCGTGTGTTGGCCGGTCTGACTGATGCGGGGATTTC
>JYMV01004050.1_pt1 | contig 13477 bp, 11 predicted proteins | sample 338911 | NCBI WGS metagenome assembly JYMV01 (sample SAMN03354496, study PRJNA234377) | hydrothermal vent metagenome | biome: Deep sea; feature: Hydrothermal plumes at the Eastern Lau Spreading Center, Western Pacific Ocean; material: Seawater | place: Tonga | collected 2009 | depth 2000 m m
AAGTTCAACGGGCGAGGCACTTTGACTTATGCTAGTGGGAAAGTTCTGATAGGTATGTGGAAAAACAATCAATTAAAAACAGACAGAAACTAAGGGTCAGACAGTGAAGTATCATATGTATTTCAGCGCTACGTTCTACCTGGGTTGTTTACGAAACATCATTAGCCGGCCAACGCGAAATTGGGGGATGAGGTAACCGAACCTCCGCGATCAATTGGTCTTTTGCCTCACAGAAAATAATCCCAGAACTTACAGCTTAAACATGCCGCTGAGATTTTTATTCCTGAATGATGCGAATTTGTTCTCCCTAATACCAAACCAATCTGAAAGTACACGTTCATATACCGCGCGATAGTCCATAGTGAACTGCATGTCTCCTTCGACGAGCGCGCCCAAGTCCGGGTGATTGCCTAGAATTCCGCCTTGAACCGCACCCCCCATTATAAAATGTGGAGCAGCCGTGCCGTGGTCGGTACCGTCTGTATGGTTCTCAACAGTACGGCGGCCGAACTCTGAATAGGTCATGATGAGCGTATTGTCCCACTGGCCGATCTGTTTCATACCATTGCGGAAGTCGCCAAGAGATCTTCCCAGTTCACGGAGGAGGCGTCGATGGCGACCGGGTTGTCCTTCATGGGTGTCGAAACCGTCAAGTTGTACCTTAATTACAGGGGTATCGATACCTGCGTGGATGAGTTGAGCAGCCGTACCAAGTTGTGCGGCGAGTTTGCGTCCACGAACCCTGAAATTAATCTGGGATTTTCGACTCAGCTTTCGGGAGATCTTTTCCATGGAGGAATTAAGCGTATTCCAGCGATCCAGAAGCATATTAAGAGCCGCGTTGTCAGATGTGGTCTTTTTTATCACCTGCGAAGAAAGGCGGCTGAACTCTTGTGCCGATGCCATAGATAGCCACAGGCCTCCAGGAGATACGAAGACGCCCATCCCGCCGTCAAGACTGATACCATGGGCATCTAATTCAGCTGAAGCGTTCATGCTCTCGATGTCATCAGTCAGCCATCCCGTGCGGCGGCTCCGGTTCCCGTCACCACCCGTTTCCCAAAGGGCGATCGACTTAAAGTGGGAACGGTTTGCGCCCGGATAGCCGAGGCCCTGAACGATTGCTAATTCACCATCCTGCCACATGTGATCGAGGCTTTTTATAGCTGAATGTAGGGCAAATCCGCCTCCGATGTCGAACACCTCCGATGGCTTTAGCCCGATATTGGGCCGAAGTTCACGGTAACGGTGGTCGGTTATCGGAACGACCGTGTTAAGACCGTCGTTCGCTCCTGAAAGTTCAACAAGGAGCAACCGACGGCCTTTATCTGCATAGGCCTTTGCGATTTTTAAAGGGACCACGGGCATAACAATGCCGTTAAGCATGACTTTCAGAAGGGTGCGTCTATCCATCGATTATTCCCCTATTTCAGGTTGAACACTGGGTCGTTAATCAGCTTCGAGATTGCCCGTTCGTCTGGCGATGCAACGACAGGTGCCAGCGCAAGTAGTACCTGTGAAGGTTTGGAAGACTTCAGAATTGGGTTTGCCAGAATATTCCATTGAGATGAAGTAACTATAGGTTGTTTTCCTGCGGGGTTAGGGGGTTTTGTCTGTGCAGATGCCATCATCATCATCATACCCTGGCGGCTAGCGGTAGGGAGAACGATAAGAGGTTTTTCAACGCTATTTTTTACGTGACGCGTCTCGGGTAGTGTCCGCAGAATGTAATCGATGGTTTCCTTCCAACCCGGATAACGTTTGTTACCGTTTCTACGCCATCGGCGGCCTTTCTTGATTTCCTGGAGCAGTTGCGGAAATGATGCCCAGATTGCGTTTACGAACGCTGTTTGCTCAATTGTAAGCTCCTGGTAATGCATTTCGTGTCTTCTCCGATATTCGCCGGTAAGAGAGATATTTATAAGACGTGTTGATCTATTCTTTTTCAATTGAGCGCTGTTCGGCCAGTTGTCTTCTAAACAATCGGGATGGCAATGACGGCTATCAATGGTGAGATGAATGTCGCCATCCCCGCGACGAACAAATTGAGCTTTCATCCCTTGAAGCCTGATTTTGTTAAAACTTGGGTTCAAAAGGGAAATGGAGAAATCTTGCCAGTTTTTATCAGGATCAAATTTGTTGAGCCAGTCCAATGCAACGTGCTCTACGACGAGATGATTTTTTGGATTTTTCGGCTTGACGTTGGTCGAAAGGGAGATTGGCTCGCTCATGATAACGTCGCCTCTACAGTTCAGGCGCCCGGATCTTGACGATTTTTTAGGTGGACAGTTTGATCTTTGATGGCCTTTGCTTGCGAGATATACCTTATCACCCATTCTGACCCAGTCGACGAAGAAATTTCTATCACCGCCTTGAGAGCCTCCGGGACCGCAGCAGTGGTCGTTGATGAACTCCACCGCCACTTCCTTGAATTTTCCCTGATAGTTAAGATCCAGAACCATAGTTTGCCAGGGGATACTGGCGTCGCCTTTAATGCGGCCATTTAATTCTGTGTCATGACCACCAATAGCAGTGAGAATATCACTGCGCCATACGATCTTTCGGGCGCCTTTTTCCTTATACAGTTTTACCAGGAATTTTGGAGGACCCTGAAAATTCTCCGCGCCATATCGGACGGTGATTTTGTTCTCTTGTCCCATTACGCCGGAACCAGACATCTGCATCATGGAGCGGACACCATCTCCCTGAGTGTTAAAAAAACGCATCATGGCGTCGCGTCGTGACAGAAGCCCGGAAGGCGTGATCCATCTAGATCCTCCAGGCCAGCCCGCTACATTAGGAGGCTCAAAGAGGTGCTGTCCAAGTTTTTCCAGTTTCGAGGGAATAGACGTCCAGTCAGCAGGTAGAAAACCCGTTGATCTAACTGTGCCGATAATCATATCTACGGGTGATTTCACAATTGTTCCTCTTATGCGCGGATCCCAGAAAGAGGGGGTCGTAAATATCGCCCGATAGAGCGTTTTCAAATCATAGTCGCTGGCACGGAACTTATCGGCAATTTCAGATATTTCGGCTTTTTTGCTGAAGGTCTCTGAAACAAATTTCCGCCAGAATTTTCGAGTAATGAATTCTGCGGTAGCGGGCTGCTCAAGAATTATATCCACGAGGTTATCACCGTTGAAGTTGCCGGTGCGGCCGAATAGGTTTTTAATTCCGACATCCTGCCGCCACTTTCTCAATTCGAACGAAAAATCCTTGAGGAGATTGACCGAGTAGCCCGTCAGAGCTCTCGCAGCTTCCTTAACTGTTTTTTCATCGTAATTTCCCTCACCAAGGGTGAAAAGCTCCATCAGTTCTCGGCCTAGGTTCTCATTTGGTTTTTCCTTTTCATTGCGATCGTTGTCGAGATAGTTAAGCATCGCCGGGTCGCGGATAATGTTTTTGGTGAGGGTTCGAAAGTTCGTCATCCCCAGAGATCTGAACATCATGTTCTGGCGGGCAATGGCAATGGATTGTTGTTGGATGGACGAATAGGCGGAAACAAAATGATTATGCCAAAACAATACCATTCGTTCGGTCTGCGGCGAAGGGGTTTGGACCATCTCGCGGATCCACCACAGACGGTATTCCGACATCTCGCGATCCCTAGACATCCGAAATGCCTCGCGTTTATTTTCATCAAAGTCGTATCTGATCCAATATGGAGCCAGAGTCGAGTTAATGAATGACGGCAACGGAAGAGACGTTGTATCAGAGAATTCACTTATAATTTTGCTAATAGCCTGTGAACGGGTCATACCCGTTAAAGCAGCAATCTCCGACGGATGGGCCCCAATACCAGAGCGCTCCAGTAGGTGGCGGGCATCACCTGCGTCCAGCTTAATTTGAAGATGTCTTTTATCCGCCTCTATCTCCTCTTGCCGGCGGTTCCAGGTGACGCTGCGGTTCGAGGCATTCTTGCGCTCTGTTTCTGTTGTTTTTTCCCTTGGGGAAAAACCTTGATCAAAGCTTTTGTTCTTTTGGCACGACAGAAGTGTAAGCGTTAACAAGATTAGAGTGAAAGCTCTGAAAAATATGTACATATAACTAAAATACTTGGTGTATTAATATTTAGCACTAATGCCTAGATAATTTATTCGAATATTGACAGTTTTTTCCTGTGGTAGAAATTCCGATTTTAACCCAGTAATAAAGAAATGCTATGCCCCTAATCACATGCGGTGAATTTACTATTGATTATATGGATGTGGGTGAAGGTCCACCTGTAATTCTGATCCCCAGCAGTGGAAGCGGTAATAGACAGTGGCGGAAACTCGTAGGCGAACTTTCTGATCGCTATAGGATGCTTTCGATGAATTTATTTGGTTATGGAGAAACCAGTGCATGGCCAAAAAAAAAGAGGCAGACACTCGAAGATCAGGCCACCCTCGTGATTGCTATCGCGGAAATGTTGGAGGAACCCGTGAGACTTGTTGGGCATTCATTTGGAGGCTCAGTCGCCATGAAGGCAGCTCTCAAACTGAATGAAAGAGTGAAGAGGCTTATATTGATTGAGCCGAACCCATTTTATTTGCTTAACGACCACGGTCGTATGGAAGCTTATCGTGACATCAAAGTATTGGGTGAGTTTGTTAAAAAGTTAGGCAATGTCGATGAATGGACCAAAGTGGCGGCACATTTCGTGGACTACTGGAATTCAGAAGGTTCCTGGGAATCATTCTCGGATCAGCACAGAGCTAACCTGACTGAGATGTTAAAACCCACCCTCTACGAGTGGGATGCCGTACTCGGATGTGAAGACGACATTTCCGAATGGCAGAAGTTTGTGGGACGTATGCTCGTCTTAAAGGGTGCTGACACGAGAAGAGCAATCAGCGAGATCGTGGAGTTGTTGAAAATTAACCTACCTGACCTAGAGGTTCTGGATATTCCCAACTGTGGTCATATGTTACCTGTTTCCCATCCTAAATTAGTAAATCCGATCATCGCCGAATTTCTCGATCGGGATATAAATTAAAATGATCTCCCACCTACTACGTCAAATGCCACTTCTTTCCTGAACCGCCCTCCAAACCTTTTCAGCGGTGGTCGGCATTTCCACCTGCGGTGCACCAATACGGTGAAGGGCGTCGTTGACGGCGTTCATTACCGCGGGCATCGATCCAACTGTTCCAGCTTCGCCTACACCCTTAACACCTAGTGGGTTGTGCTTTGTGGGTACTTCATTGGTAACGAGCTCGAAATGGCAGAAATCTGTGGCACGTGGCATCGCGTAATCCATAAAGGAGCCGGACAGGAGTTGCCCGTTTTCAGGATCGTAGTTAACGTCTTCCATCAATATCTGGCCTGTTCCCTGGACTATCCCACCGTGGACCTGCCCATCGAATAGAAGTGGATTGAGGATGGTTCCGGCATCGTCCACGCAGAAATAGCCTATCAGTTCCACTTTGCCGGTCTCGGCGTCGATTTCTACTTCCGCAAGGTGGGCGCCATTTGGAAAGACCGGCCCCGCATCACTGCCAAAATCGCCATGCTCATAGAGGCCCGGTTCGATGTCAGGTGGCAGTTTTGCCTTCTGAAACGCGACCTTCGCCACTTCAGAAATATCCAAGGATCGATCCGTTCCAATCACGGAAAACTTACCATTTCCGTATTCTATATCACTATCCGCAGCCTCCAGCATATGGCCTGCAATCCGTTTTCCTTTATCAATAATTTTCTCTGCGGCCTGGACGACTGCAGAACCAGCGAGCACGGCGCAGCGAGCATTGAAGGTGCCAACGCCTGTGGTCACCTTGTCGGTATCGCCGTAGCGGTATTCGATGAGGTCCGCATCAATTCCCAGTTTGTCGGAGAGGACTTGACGAAAGGTAGTCTGGTGGCCTTGTCCATGGTCCATGGCGCCGCAGAGGAGTGTGATACCTCCGGCACTGTCAAATCGAATTTCTGCATGTTCGAAATTGACCTGTGCGACGCCGGATATGGTGTTGGACATGCCGATGCCGCGATATTTACCTTTCTTCAGTGCACCCTGATGTCGCGATTTGAAGCCTTCGTAATCCCCAATCTCCAGGCAATCATCCAGGTTCTTGGAGAATTCACCACAATCATATAAGTACCCGAGGGCGGTCCGGAATGGTATGTCTTGGGGTGTTATCATATTCCTCCGACGAAGCTCCGCTGCATTAATTCCCAATTCACGAGCGGCCTGATCAACCATCACCTCGATGATGTGACATGGTTCGGGCTTTGCGCCGCCTCGGTATTGAGCGAGTGTCATAATATTAGTGAGCACACCAGTGACGCGGGCGTGAATTGCAGGTGTCATGTATACGCCTGCAAGTCCACCTAAACCCGCGATTGTTGATCCGATATTGCGATCAGACGTGAAGTAGGCGCCAATCGCCACCTTCGTATGGGTTCGAAGCCCCAAAAATCTATAGTTTTCGTCGAGTGCCAGTTCAGCGTCTACAAGGCCTCCGCGCGCCTGTTCATCGGTCATCACACCTTCCGATCGTTCCGCGATCCACTTGACGGGGCGGCCGACTACCTCCGACGCCCAAAGTGATAATCCGTACTCTGGATGGCATCCGCCACGTGTTCCAAAACCTCCGCCCATATTGTCGCAGATAACTCTGAATTTGCTTTGCGGTTGATCAAAAATCTGTCCAGCAAGAATGGCTCTGATGCCGTGAGCCGATTGGATGGTTGCCCTTAACGTGTATCGATCTTCGAATGCATCGTACTCCGCGATACAACCCCTATTCTCCATGGGGTTGCCCGTAACACGGTTTACGCAAACACGGTGTCGAACGGTATGAACAGCCTTGCTGAAGGCGGCGTCAACGGAAGCTGCATCACCCACCTCATGGGTAAAGGCTTCGTTACCGGGGTTATCCTCCCAGATTGAAATCGCATCAGAACTAAGGGCATCGTCTACTCTTACGACGGCAGGGAGAGTTGCATAATCGACGGTAATCATTTCAGCGGCATCCCTCGCTAGCGAAACAGTTTCGGCAACTACAAACGCCACGGCTTCACCAACAAAGCGGACTCTGTTTTGAGCGAGAAGGGGCTGTGTGCACACAAAACCCGGAGAACCGTCACTACGTTTACTGGGCATTATCGGTTTCAAGGTGCCGAGCCCACGGTTGTCGAGATCCTGTCCTGTGAAGATGGCCAATACACCTGAAGCTGAACGTGCTGCCGAGGTATCGATAGCGAGGATGTCAGCATGGGCGTGAGGCGATCGGAGAACAAAAGCTCGAGCCTGCTTGCTCGCATCGACATCGTCAGTGTAGCGGCCGTGACCTCGAAGTAGCCGCTCATCTTCCCCCCGTCGGACTGGCTGTCCGATACTCATCATGTTCATGTTTGACGATCTCCTCGATTTGGGTTCTATCTCACAGCGATGATAGACTAGGGTTGGGCGTGAGCCAACCAATGACATGCCTATCCAGAGAGAAGAGAAAATGTGAACATGCCAATGCTAGTATTCAGTTGCGTTCGGAAGTCGTTTATGACGGTAAAAGCGTTTTCTTTGCTCCCTTCTTGTGAGAGATGGTGTCTTCATGTTGTGCCTACAGCTTGATTTTTTTCAAGGATTAATCTCAAGAATGACCCAGGGATCTATAAAAAATAGCGATGAAGCAGAAACATTGGCTCTTGAGGTGTTGCAATTTGTTCTTGCTGATGAAGTTCTTCAAGGCAGGTTCATGTCAATAACGGGAATAACGCCGATAGATTTCAGACAAGCCGTTCACGAAAAGGAATTTTTAGGGGGTGTATTAGATTTCCTTCTTGGCAATGAAACGGATCTTCTTAAGTTCTGTGAAGAATATCAAATTGATCCGGAGCAACCGTCAATAGCTAGACGTCTGTTGCCGGGTTATACAAATAGCGATTAGAAAAAAAATCATAATTCTGATATGGGTCGGTCTCATGTAGCTTAATCAATTATTTTTATTTCGTATATTTTTGTATCTCGAATTTGTTGTCTTTTTGATTAGAAATAAATAAGGGAATTATGTATGACAGAGGAAATTTGGCGGCTGGGTGCCTGTGAAACAGCGTTGGCAATACGGGAAGGCAAATATAGCTGCCTTGAGGTTGTTCAATCAGCCGCGGCCCGATTATCAACTGTTAATCCGGACCTCAATGCGGTAACAGTGGACCTTACCAAAGAAGCATTGGATGCTGCAAAAGAAGCTGACCTAGCCCTGTCGAATGGGATTAACCCGGGTCCTCTATATGGTGTTCCAATTACCCTGAAAGAAAATATTGATCTAGAAGGTAAGGCGACTACCCTTGGAGTGTCACATTTTCTCAACAACGTGGCACCTGGCGATGCTCCAGTTGTTAGATCTCTTAAGGAGGCAGGAGCAATCATCATTGGTCAGACCAACATGCCAGAATTTGGCCTGCGTTGGGTTACTGACAACCCTCTTCGGGGCTCAACTAATAATCCATGGGATCCGAAACGTACACCTGGGGGATCAAGTGGTGGGGCAGCCGCTGCAGTTGCCATGGGTATCGGCTCAATTGCACACGGCAACGACCTTGGGGGGTCTCTCCGTTATCCAAGTTATTGCTGCGGACTGGCAACTATCAAACCAGGCTTTGGCCGTGTTCCTAACTTTAACCCGTCCATCGGAGCCTCCCGTCCCATAAGTTTTCAACTAATGGCGGTACAAGGGCCGATTGCACGTAGCGTTGCAGATGTGTGCCTTGCTTTCGATGTCATGGCTCGCAGAAATATCTTGGATCCACTCTGGAGCCCGCCGCTCGAAATTTCAATACCGGAAAACCCAACCCTTCGTATTGCGAAACCCGACCAGTTAGGTGACGAAGTCGATATTTCGGTCAAGCAAGCAATCGACACAGCAGCCGGATTTTTGTCCGACGCTGGTTTCCAGGTGGACACAGTTAAACTTCCTTCTGTAGAGGAGATGTTAGAACTTTGGGGTACATTATTATTCACTGATATCCGTGTAATGCAGAAAGAAATGATAGAGGACCATGGTTCTCAAGACATCGTTTCAGTTATCAATTTTAGATTGAGTAAATATCCGGATGCTACACTCGAAGACTACGTAAAGGCATTAGCCAGGCGCATTGAAGTACTGCAACAATGGTCGATAATAATGGAAGATTATCCGCTAATTCTAGCGCCTGTCTCTCTGGAACCCCCCATAGGTCCCCAAGAAGATAAAGAAAGCAATGAAAGGTACCAACAAATACTAGAGGCTCAAAGGTGGCTCATTGCCGCTAATTTCTTGGGTTTGCCGGCGGCATCCGTTCCTACTGGCATAAGCAATGGACTGCCAACGGGCGTCCAGCTGATCGGGCGTCGTTACCATGAGACGATGTGTTTGGATGTTGCTCAGGTCATTGAAGATAGGGTTGGTATATTATCACATCAACTATGGGAGGTTTAATCTCAATTTATCTAGCGGCAGTTCCTTAATTAGCACATTCAGGGTTCACGCAACCAATCTCTTCTTACAATTTTTCAAATTCTTAGATGGCAACATCTAGGTAGTTGTTTCTTTCGGGGTGAATATATTTCTGCCTAAGTTTGGAAACATGAGGTTCCCATGAATAACTTTGATCTCAAGTCAATTTGAAGTCGACACTATGAAGGTAGGCCGCCGTATTATTTTGTTGAAACTCTCATTACTACTTCGATTTTGGGCAACATAACAACAGCGCTAAAAATAAAGGCAGCGCTAATGCAAAGTACCAAGAAAAGGGCGGGGAAGCCCCAAGTTGCATGAAGCCATGCGATCAAAGGAATTGAGGTAGCCATTACAGTAAAGGTGATGAAACTGCGTATGGCAAAGGCACGGCTCCGCCATTCACTTTTTGCGACCCGCCCGATGAGCACGTCATTGATAGGAATTTGGCCAAACACCATCAGCATAAAGCCAATCGAAACGATTATTGCAGCTGCACCGTCGAGGTTCATCATCAAGGCGAACAGGACCACCTGGCATCCAGCTATGATAGAAAAGACCAGCTTTACCGAATGCCGGTCAACTAGATAACCTACGACGAGCTGGGCAAAAGCAGCTACGGTGAAGACAATGAAAGCCCAAGCGCCTACTTCGGTGGCATTTGTTGCAAAATCGTTCAGACGCTCATCTAGGATCTTCGGCAGAGAGAAGGTTGTACTCTGGAATATCAAGCCGCCCATAGCCGTAGTGAAGAAGATGATTGAAAAGACTTGAACCAAGATTGCTCGGTCAATTTCAACCTTCGATGTTCTCGTGGCATCACTTGATATTTCGTTTGGATACAAGGATTCCAGATCTCCCGCCCGTGTAAAAATCACGTAAGAAAAACCGATCGCGACAGAGATTACACCTGGTACAAGGAAAGCCGCTCGCCATCCAAAGGTATCAATTATAATCCCAGTGACTAGGGCCGCCGCCGCAACACCAATATTCCCAAAAACGCCATTTAACGCTAGTGGCATACCGGTTTTGACTCGGCCTTCTACCACCATCGCGATGCCTACAGGATGATAAATTGCAGCAAACAGACCGATGGCAAATAAACCACAACCAATCTGTAACGGCGAGTTTGCGAAACTGGTTGCAGTCGACGCAACCCCGATGCCGATGAAAAAAATACTAACCATGCCATGTCGGTGCCATTTATCGGCTATCCAGCCGGCAGGTATTGCGCATATGCCAAAGGCTACAAAACCCGGCATGGCGTAAGGGATAAGATCTGCGTAGGTCATCTGCCAGTCGGTGGCTAAAGCAAGCGCGGCCACTGTTGCAAAAATTAGCATGAAGAGGTGATCTAACAAATGTCCCATATTAAGAAACCCAAAATGGAGGTTTTGTCGTTTCATCTTCATATTTCTTTATTAATAAACTCAGGGTAAAACGGGGGTGACAAAATAAGCTTATTTTGGATAGGTCTTTGGGTTTTTCCGAGGCACTTTAACTATGGTTAGTATATGATTTAAATCCCAAATATAAAATTTTTTTTACAAAAAGCTATCAATGGTGGAGTTTAACGGCTCGTTGGATGTGAATAGAGGAACGAACGGCAACCGTTGCGTCAATTACAAGTATTGTAGGAAATATGCGGCAGCAACTATGGTAGGCTTAGCAAATTTCTTAAAAATGACAATCCCGTGATTGCCGAGTAGATTAGGGAATTCGAAATTAAAATGCCACTAATATGAACTAGGTTTTATCTTCTTGCGACCTTTTGAAATAAATAGGGAGTGTTAGGGATGAGTATACAAACGACGCAGACTGAAACCAAAACGGAAGGTGCGGTGAAGGCGGGAAACGGCGAATATTGCTTTGCAGTTAGTGAACTAGAGAGCATTGATGCTGGGCCGGGTTATTCAACATCTAGAGGGGGTGTGGTTGAAGGGGAACGTATGCTCGTAGGGTATATACATAAACCTAAGGGAACAGGATCTCGTATGCATACCCATCCAAATGAACAGTTCAACTTTGTTGTAAAGGGTACCCTCAAAGGAGTGATTAGTGGAAAAGAATTTATAGCCCCACAAGGTTCGCTTATCTTCATTCCAGCTAATGCTCCCCATTCCATTGTCGCAACAGAAGATGAGGATGTCATTTTCCTGGCACTTAAAGATCTGTCCCATAGTATTATTGGTATGGCAGTAGATGGTACTATGAGCGGACCGCACTATGAACCAGGATTTCAACCCGTTAGTAGTACATCCGCAGGTGTAAGATAAAATTTTCAATACTGTTCCAATAACCAAAATTTAGTGAGCCGGCCTGATAGCTGCAGAAGCAATTCTTGGTAGCGGTTTATCGTCAAGGGGGACATGAATGATTGCTGCAATCAAGCCCAAGATGGCACCACCCCAGAAAATGTAGTCATAGTTACCGGTCAGGTCATAGACGACGCCACCAAGCCAAATGCCGAGGAAGCTGCCAATCTGATGACTGACAAATGTAAAGCCGACGAGGGTAGCCATATATTGCGTGCCGAATATCTGTACCACGACACCGGTAGTCAACGGTACAGTTCCGAGCCATAACATACCTAAAAGTGAGGAAAAGATAATCAACGACGTAGGCGTGATCGGCATCAAGATAAAGCCAATCATAACGATGGCACGCAGACAATAAAGTAACGCCAGCAAGTTCTTTTTAGATTTGGTGTCCCCCCATTTTCCCCATAAAACACATCCGATTACGTTAAAACCTCCGATTAGCGTCAAGGCCATTGCACCTGTCCAACTTGGCTGACCGAGATCGGTCAAATAGGCGGGTAAATGTGCGCTAATGAACATTGTTTGAAAACCGCAGACGAAATAGCCGGTGGTCAACAAAATGTATCCACTATGGGTTCTGGCCTCGAGCATCGCATCAGAAAATGTTTGATTTGCGTAATCGTCGTCGGCGCGCTGATTGCCACCCACCATCGCGACAGACAAGGGAACTATAATGGCGGACAAAATCGCGAGAAAAATCAGCGACTGTATCCAGCCAATATCGTCAATTAACCAATGGCCTAATGGAACTAGGAATAACTGGCCCGAAGAGCCACCGGCAGTTGCAATTCCCAGAATTAAGCTTCGCTTTAACGGTGGATAACGACGGCCTATCACTGAAAGGATAATAGGAAAGCTAGTCATGCTAAGGGCAAAGCCCGTGAATACCCCAATACCAATGGTGGCGTCGACCGGATACGATGCGTTGGATAATATGTAAAGGCCGCATGAGTACAACAACCCACCCGCGGCTACCACTTTGGCTGGACCGAAGCGGTCAGCGAGAAACCCCATTAACGGTGTTGCAATACCCCATATCAAACTTTGCAGTGCAATTGCGAAAGAGAGAGCCTCCCGTCCCCAACCGAGGTCTGTACTCATCGGCCACATATAGAGGCCAAGGTTTTGCCTTAGGCCAAAGGACAAAAGTAAAATCGTCGTGCCGCAAACAAGCACGACCAGAGGAGTATAAGATTTTCGAACAGTCACTCAGAATTTCCCGGCATTTAGAAAAGATGCCGTACCAGATGATTTGTTGGGTGAACAGAGTTCATTTGAGCAATAATAAATTTTCAGTACCATAAACTCATTCCGTTTATGATCTTGTCTTCCCTTTGTTGGCCGTTTACCGCCCTCATTATAAATTTAGGCGTTATTTACTTGGTGGTGTTCGGAGGCCAACCTAACTCTATCAATGGAGCAGGAAACGAGATCTTTTTCTGCTTTTCTAGTTTTTTATATTTATAATCAAAAAGCCCCGGCACAAAACCAAATCATAGCAACACTTGAATTCCTATGTTTACCTGAATTAAACTAGCTAAAGTGATGTTCTTAGATAGTTCCGGACATCGGGCGTTAGCAATGAAAAAGAGGACCTGGCTATACCCATAGATATTACGCGGCCTTTGCCCGAGGTTGCAAGCGGTGTCGGGATCGTTACGGCGGAATTTTTATAACTCTAAGAGGGCCCAATGAGAGACAAGCCTTTAGTGAAAAGTCACCCATAAAATAAGACCAGGT
>JYMV01030531.1_pt1 | contig 13476 bp, 11 predicted proteins | sample 338911 | NCBI WGS metagenome assembly JYMV01 (sample SAMN03354496, study PRJNA234377) | hydrothermal vent metagenome | biome: Deep sea; feature: Hydrothermal plumes at the Eastern Lau Spreading Center, Western Pacific Ocean; material: Seawater | place: Tonga | collected 2009 | depth 2000 m m
GCAATAGTTTCTTCGGTTCCCGGTTCCTGGCGGCCAAACTGGTTGCAGGGGAAACCGAGGATCGAGAAGCCGTGGCCACGCCAGCGTTGGTAGAGCGTTTCGAGGCCCCGATACTGGGGCGTATAGCCGCAGCGGCTCGCTGTGTTGACAATCAAGAGCACTTCGCCTCGAAATTTCTCGAGATCGGTTTCTGTGCCTTCGATATCCGTGACCTTGATTGTGAAGTCGATCTTCACCGCGCACTGTATTCCAGATTGGTTTTTTGGAACGGCGATGAATTGTAGCCGCCTCTTGGTGAGCCGGGCGCGTGGCAGACATCGCGACACACTGTGGCTTGGACGGGTCGTGGGATCACCCGCGCATCGCAGCGGCTCAGGCGGGCAGAATATTGAACTCGGGCCCAAAGGGAAACGCGGTGATGTTTTCGGCCCCGTCTTCGGTCACGATCAGGATGTCATGTTCGCGATAACCGCCGCCACCCGGTTTTGATTCTGGCAGCATGATCATCGGTTCCATGGAAACCACCATGCCCGGTGCCAAGAGGGTATCGATATCTTCACGTAGCTCAAGGCCCGCCTCCCGGCCATAGTAGTGGGAGAGCGTGCCGAACGAGTGACCATAGCCAAAGGTCCGGTACTGAAGCAGGTCGTGCTGCCGGTAGATCTGATTCAGTTCTTCCGCGATTTCACCACAGCGAGCGCCGGGTCGAATCAGCTCAAGACCCCGTTGGTGCACCGCGCAGTTGATCTGCCACAGGGCAAGGTGCGGATCACTGCAGTGATTGAAGAACAGGGTCCGCTCGAGCGCTTGGTAGTACCCCGAGATCATCGAAAAACAGTTAAGGCTCAGGATGTCGCCTTTTTGTACCCGTCTTGTGGTCAGCGGATTGTGGGCGCCATCCGTGTTGATTCCGGTTTGAAACCAGGTCCAGGTGTCCATTAGTTCGGTATGCGGAAATGTATCGGCGATGGCCCGTACCATGGCTCGGGTCGATTCGAGTGCGACCTCAAATTCACGGGCACCTTCGCCCACGGCCGCCACCAGCGTTTCCCCCCCGAGGTCACAGATCCGTGCGCCTTCTCGAATGAGTGCCAGTTCCTCATCGGACTTCACCATGCGCATGCCCATAGTGGCTTCGCCAAGGTCAACGAACGTAACCCCTGGCAATGCGTCTTCGAGCTTGGTTCGGTTTTGAACTGTCACGTGATCGAATTCAATACCAACTGTCGTCGTCTTGGTTAGAAGTTGTTGTACAGCATGAAAGAAATTGTCCTGGTGCCAGTCGGTGTAGACCAGGTTGTCGTGGCCAAAGGTTTGTCTGCGGGGCTGACCACCGTCGATGTTGGCGCTGATGGTGGTCAAACGCTCGGGGGTCACTACGCAGCCATAGTTTCTACCGAAGGCGGTGTAAATGAAGTCGGAGAAGTAGTTGATGTTGTGCATCGAGGTGAAGAGCGCCGCATCGATTTGATGCGTTTCCATATGCGCTCGCACGGACTGCAGGCGGCGATTCATTTCCCGCTCGCTGAATGTCGGCGCAGGGGGCGCACCGTTATCAATCGTCAAGGTTCGGGGACGTTGATCGAGTGCCGTCATGGGTATTGGGGAGGTAAGGGATGAAGGCCGGAGCGGTGGGTATGACCTGTTCGATGCGAGGCGTGACCGAAGTTGGATGGATCAAGATCTTATCTTAGTCCGGAATCCCGTCGACTGCGGTCTAAATTCGATACTCGCGACCTAGACGCGAACGAAGGAAAATCGCGATAGACCGGCGTTACTGACTTCGTTGGTACGATGAAACTGGCTGAATCGGGACCGGCTTCGATTGTCTAACCTGCCTGAGCAGAAAGAAAGTTCCTAAGCGCAGAAAAGTAGTCGTCAGGTTCTTCATAGAAAGGGACGTGAGAGCTGTTTGGAAAGACGATGACTTTGGAGTTTTGCAGCGCATTATGCATTCGTAATGCGCATGCAGGTCCAATCTCGTCGTGGGTACCTGTGATAATTAGGGTTGGCATCTTCAATTTAGGCATATCCGGGATCCGATTCCAGTTCTTTAAATTTCCAATATAAAGAAATTCATTTGGTCCCTGCATGGTTCCATATGGCCCCATGTTCCAATCATTAACCGAAGCAAGGAGTGAAGACGGCCATTCTTTAAGACGGCAAACATGCCGGTAATTCAATATGGTGATCGCCGCTTGATACTCTGGGTGATCAATTGTCCCCATGGATTCGTGATGGAGCATCATCGCTACGGTCTCGCTACCGAGCGCATCTCTCATTCGATTTAACTCGGTCGTGAGATGGGGTAGATCACCGCAAGTGTTAGCAAGAACAAGAGATTGAATTGCATCGGGATAGGTCAACGCGTATTCAATACTTAACCAGCCACCCCATGATTGGCCAAGCAGGTGGACTTTTTCTAAGTTCAATGCCTTCCGTACCGTTTCGACTTCTTCGACATACCTAGCGATGTTCCATAACGAGGGATCATCAGGTCGGTCTGAGTTTCCACAACCGAGCTGATCGAATGCAACAACACGATAACCTTCTCCGGCTAGGAAAATATGGGGGTCGCGAAGGTAATCACATGGCAATCCCGGGCCCCCGTTCAATAGGAAAAGAATATTTTCTCCGGAGCCGTAGCTATAAGTAACTACCTCAAAACCATCTACGGCGACACGGCGAATTTCATCTGGTTCTCTTGGGCTTGGCATTGGTTGGATATTCTCCATCGTACGATTTTTAAAAGGGTAATCAAGACTAGTGGACGAGCAATAAAAAAATCAAGCGATTAAGCAGGTATTTGAACTGAATTTATGTTGACCAAGATTGACATCTTGCAATAATATGACGACGGAGGCGGAGTGATCGCACATAAGGCGCCACTGATAGGGTGCCCGTTGAATTGCACGGATAGGCGCTTAATGATTGGTCAGGAGGATTAAAGATGAGTTTATATAAAGTTGACCCCGAAAAACATCGTCATCTGGCCGATGAATTTCGCGCTAATACCGTTGGAATTCATTCACCAGAACTGCAGAAAGTTCTGAATGTTTTTCGAGGTGCGGATATGGCAGGGAAATATGTATTGGTCTGCGTAAAACCTCATAAGGAATGGATGTTGGCACAACTTGGCGAGGGACGAGGTGATCCGCTGACCCTTCACCATAATCGGGTTTTCCATTCGATTGAAGAAGCTGAATGGGAGGTCTTCAAAATTCGATGGAAGCACTACACCGGCGGGGCTCTGACGGATTAAAACAGTTAACGCGGTCCACTAGAGCGCAATTTGTTGGGACTGCCCATTAATAAATCAAAAGAATGATGTAGAGTTCTTGATGGAGGCACAATCACAATGAGTGACGAAAAAAACCTGTATACCAAGCGTATCGTAGGTTATAGCGACGAGATCAGCGTTCGCCCAGGTAACAAGATCTCATTCATGGTGTCCAGCGAGGACAACGCCGAATACGATGCGTCTTTCGTTCGAATAATCCACGGTGATACCAATCCCAAAGGGCCTGGGTACAAGGTTGAGCCCGTAAGTACAGAAATCGATGGACGCTATGCGGGTCAACGACAGGAATGCCTTGGGGGATCATTTATAACAGTTTCGAATGCGGCTGCTCTGGATGGATTGGAGTCTTTCACTGTGCAGGCAATGATCTGGCCAACGACGCCAGAAAAAGGCATACAGTCGATTTTGTCACACTGGAATGTTCGCGATAATTCTGGATTTATTTTAGGGATTGATTCGAATGGAGCCGCTTCTTTTCGAATTGGTGATGGAAGCGGAAAAGTACAAGAAGTGAGCACAGGTGTGCCGCTAATCGCAAGAGAATGGTATTTCGTAGCCGCCTCTTTCGATGCAAAATCTGGTGCGGCACGAGTTTTGCAAGATCCTAAAGTCGACTATGCCAAGTGCAATGATCGCGCTGATGGTGCGGCGACATTTTCCGGAAAGGTCGGTAACAATGATGATCCAATATTAATCGCTGCATGTTACGTGGAGAATGTGGGATCACGGATTCGTGCGGCGGAGTACTACAACGGAAAGATCGACAGTCCAGCGATTGTCTCAGGGGTGTTGGATCGACTGCAGATGGAGCAGCTGCTTGCGCGAAAATTGCCAGATACCTTGCAACAAAATGTTATCGCCCACTGGGACTTTGGCAGGGGCGTTAAGGCAACTACTGCGTATGATGCCTCCCCGAATCACCTGAACGGAAAGCTGGTCAACATGCCGACTCGCGCCATGAAGGGCCATAACTGGTCAGGTCGCGAAATGAACTGGGCGAATGCGCAAAATGAATATGGAGCGATCCACTTCCATGACGATGATGTGTACGATGCGGGCTGGGACATAGACTTTACGCTGACCGTACCGGATTCGTGGAAGAGTGGGCTATATGCCGCTCATGTTCGAGTTGGAGAGCATGAAGACTATATGCCCTTTGTAGTGCGGGCAAAATCGAGTGTTAGTAGTTCAGCGCGGGCAGTTTTTCTCGTTCCTACTGCAAGTTATATGTCTTACGCGAATGAACATATGCCGACGGATGCGCCATTGGCACAACTACTTACCGGTCAGGTAGCAGTGTTGGATACAGAAGATATTTTTCTGCTGCAAAACAGAAACTACGGTGGGTCTCAGTACGATACCCATTCAGATGGAAGCGGAGTCAGTTATTCCTCTCGACTGCGCCCAATTCTGAACATGCGTCCGAATTATCAATGCTGGCTGGGTGGGTCCGGGTCATCGATTTGGCAGTTCAACGCGGATACCCATATTATTGATTGGCTCGAAGCCAAAGGTTTCGACTGCGATTGTATTACCGATGAGGATCTTCATTACGAAGGCGTAAAGGCTCTCGAGGGTTACGATGTTGTGTTGACGGGAACCCATCCTGAATACTGGTCAACTCCTATGTGGCAGGGACTGGACGCTTTTAAACAGCGTGGTGGCCGGTTGATGTATCTTGGCGCAAACGGCTGGTATTGGCACATTGCATACAACGAGGACGCGCCAGGTATTATGGAAGTCCGACGGGCAGAAGACGGAATCCGTGCGTGGGTTGCTGAACCTGGCGAGTACTACCACAGTTTCACCGGCGAATATGGTGGGTTGTGGAGGCGAAAAGGTAAACCGCCGCAAATGATGGCGGGTACGGGATTTAGTGCGCAGGGTTTTGATATTTCTTCTTATTATCGCAGACTGCCAGACAGTCACGACGAGCGCGCCAAATTTATTTTTGAAGGCGTTAACGATGAGATCATAGGGGATTTTGGTTTGATCGGTGGCGGCGCAGCGGGACTTGAGCTGGATCGAGCAGATCGGTTGCTCGGAACGCCGCCGAACTGTTTGGTTCTTGCGTCTTCAGAGAACCATTCAGATATTTATCTTGTGGTATGTGAAGAAATTCTGATTAATTTTCCTGGTATTTCGGGTCAGGAGAACGAGCTCGTCAGAGCAGATATGGTGTTTTATGAAACGCCAGCTGGCGGTGCGGTATTTTCGAGCAGTTCAATTGCATGGGCGGGGAGTCTGTCCCACAACGGATATGACAACAACGTGTCGAAGATTACTGAGAATGTGCTTCGAAGATTTTTGGATTCAACTCCGTTCTAAAAAAATTTTTTAGTTCGGAAGAATATCGCCTACGTAAATTTCATCATCTAAACAAAGGGAGGTAACTATGACTAAACAAACAAATGAGACCAAAACGGTTGATTCGAGTCGGCGTGGGTTTCTTAGCAAGAGCGCTATAGGTGCTGGAGCGGCATTAACGGGCACGATGTTGGGAGCAATCAACAACGGCGCTAAAGCAGATGGCGAGTCCATTCCTTTGGGCGGCGGAATGCCTATGACAGGATGGGCTGCTGCCGATGGGATTGAGTTCAAACGTGCACAGGAAATGGCTTGCGATGAAATTAACGCGTTGGGTGGTATTTTGGGTCGTCCGCTGGTGCCGGTGGTTGAAGATACGGGTAACCAGGGCGCGGATAATATTATTCCGGCCATGCAGCGGCTTGTTGATCGTCACGGTGTCCATGCCATTATTAACGGTTATAACACCGGTGCTGTTACAGCCGAATATGATGTGATAGCCGATGCCGGAATCATTTACATCCATCACAATACGGATATTGTTCACCATGAAACGGTTGGTAATGATCCTGACCGCCATTTTGGTAATTTCATGGGTGATCCCGCGGAATATTGGTATGGCGAAGGTTTGTTGGCATTTCTAAATGGATTGGTCGACACCGCACAATGGTCACCGGACAATCGGAAGATCGCCATTGTTACGGGTTCGCAGAACTACAGCATGGTCATCGCAGAGGCGATTCGGGACAACGCAGAAAAATATAATTGGGATATCAGCCTATTTGAGACTGTCGTCGTGCCGATTTCGGAGTGGGGACCCACGCTGACGAAAATCCGCAATGATCCGCCGGCCGTGGTCGCAGTGACTCACTGGGTACCACAGGATCTTGCACAATTCATGTTGCAATTTGTCCCAAATCCGACCAATAGCTTGGTTTATATGCAGTACGGGCCATCCTTAGCTGCGTTTCGGGAAGTTGGCCAAGCTTCGACCAATGGTGTACTGTATTCGACGGTAATCGCCTCGTTGCAGGACGAGATCGGCCAGGCGTTTAATAATCGGTACAAAGAGCGGTTTGGCCCGTCGTCGAGCCCGTTGGTGGGCGCCCAGGTGTATGACAGCATTCATTACTACGCGTTGGCGAGTGCGATCGCTGGTGGCACAGCGGGTCCGGGTGGATTTGACCAGAATCGCAAGGTTTCTGAACGCCTCCGACGCATGATTTATCGCGGCGTAATGGGTACTACGCATTTCTTCTTGCCTGAGCAGGCGGCAATACCTTACCCTGATGCGACCAACGATCCGTCGCTTGGTATGCCCCACCAGTATCTCCAGATCCAGGACTTTACCGACGAGCCGGAGATGATTGCTCCGCCGCCTTATGAGACGGCGAAATTCAGCATGCCACCTTGGTTCAAGTAAACTTGATTAGTAGTTAAATTTAAAAAAAGAGGTGGTTAAACACGAACCGCTGCTGTCGTGCCGAGGTGTGTCCAAATACTTTGGCGCGATGGCAGCGGTTAATAATTTAAATCTCGATGTGCAATCGGGAGAGATTTTCGGTATCAGTGGTCCAAATGGCGCAGGCAAGACAACATTATTTGAAGTAATTTCGGGGATTGACCCCGCCGACGAGGGGAGCATTTTATTTGATGGCGAAGACATTACTCGCCATCTTCCTCAAAAGATTTGCCATTTGGGATTGGCGCGTGTATTCCAGTCCAACGCTTGTTTTGACAGTCTGACGGTTCGTGAAAATATTGCGGTTGGAGCAGTTTACGGTTCAGCAGCCGCTCCCGTTTTTCCACTTAGATTCAGGCCGAAGACACGTGAGCGCATAGAGGAGATTCTTCACGAAGTTAGTCTTAGTGATAGAGGCGATGAGATTGCAAGCAATCTTTCAGTCCTTGATCGAAAACGTTTGATGTTCGCCTCGGCTCTTTCTAGTGAACCAAAACTGTTGCTTTTGGATGAGCCGGTAGGGGGACTCAACCCTCAAGAGATGGCATCGATGGGTTCCCTTGTGTTGGCTGCCACGAAACGAGGTATCACTGTAATTTTGATCGAACACGTCATGCGCTTTATGGTGCAGCTGGCTACTCGAATACTGATTATGCATCACGGAGAAGAAATCTTTATTGGCTCCCCGAAGGATTTGCCTCAAGACAAAAAAGTGGCAGAAGTTTATTTGGGCGAAAAAGCAACGAAGGGACTGGCTAAGTATCTTGAGAGTCGCCCGTGAGTAAGGGAAAGGCGATGCTTAGTCTTTCTGACATTGTGTCTGGATATGGAAGTCAAAGCGTAATTCGAAACGTCTCATTTGATATACCAGAATCTGGACTGGTGACCATCATAGGCCCGAATGGGCACGGTAAATCAACGCTGTTGCGTACTATTTCGGGAATTGTCCGGCTGCAGTCTGGGGAAATACATTTTGAAGGGCAGCGGATCGACGGTTTGCGTATTGACCAAATAGTCGGTCGTGGTGTTGTTCACATACCGCAGGGAGATATGCTATTCCCTGATATGACTGTGCAGGACAATTTGCTTATGGGGGCATCTTTGGTCCGCTCCTCAAACGAGATCGCCGAACGCCGTGGGAAAGTTTTCGCACTCTTTCCGCAGCTTGAGGAGCGTAAAGACCAAACTGCTAGCACTTTGTCGGGCGGGGAGCGACGCATGCTGGCGATCGGGCGCGGGCTGATGACAGGAGCCAGAATACTATTACTGGATGAGCCTTCCCTTGGTCTTGCTCCAGTCGTCATTGAGCAGATATACAAGATTATCAAAGAGCTTAATGATGATGGCCAAACCATATTGCTGGTTGAAGAAAATGTGAGCCGGGCGATCACTGTTTCTGATCAGATATATTTGCTCGATGATGGCCGTATTGCATGGCAGGGGACCGGTGAAGAACTCTCGAGCGAGAAAAACCTGATGGAAGTTTATTTGGGGGTCTAACAAAATGGATGGTTGGATTCAAATTCTTGTGAGTGGACTTACGGTCGGTGCTATGTACGCGGTTAGCTCAGTATCTTTGTCGCTAGTTTGGGGTGCTCTCAATGTGCTCAATATGGGACAAGGAGCGATGCTGGCAGCAGGCGGATACATCGCATATACGGCGGTAATGTCTTTCAATCTCCCGATTCCACTGGCGATTGTCGTTGCAGTAATTGTCGGTGCCTTAATTGGTGGGCTAATGTATTTCCTGATCATTCGATTTATGGTTGGGAAAGAGGGATTTGAAACGAACGTGATTGTTGCTACGTTCGGTTTCGCACTTGTTCTTGAAAATTTAGTGTTGCGACTCTATGGGGCCTATCCTTTACGGCAACCAATTGGGCTCGAAGGGGGTTGGTACATTGGAGCGACTCATGTTCCTTACCAAAATTTGTTGCTGGTTGTTGTGTCCGGTGCGTTGATGATAGTTGTTGCTTATCTTCTTAAGACCACTCGGATGGGGCGTTCAATTCGAGCGACTGCTCAGAATCGACAAGCAACCGAGTTAATGGGCATTCGGATATCTTGGGTTTTCTTACAGGTATTGCTAATTGGCGGCGGATTAGCCGCCATTTCTGGAATCATGTTGAGTACCTTAACGACGCTCTCACCAACGATGGGTTATGACCCGATGTTAAAGGCATTTATTATTTGTGTGATCGCAGGATTGGGGAATATTTATGGTGCGTTAATTGCTGCATTTGTACTTGGACTTTTTGAGGTTTCGATCCAGTTTATTTTTGGAGTGAGATTCGGATTTCCGGCGTTGCTAGTGCTCGTAATTCTGGCGCTCGTCTGGCGACCCTATGGTGTATTCGGGAAACGAAAGACCGAACGACTCTGATTTTATACGGTCATGAAAGAATCAAGTAAAAATATATATCGTCGTGATGCTGTAACCGGGGTCATCTTAATTCTCATTGCTGCAATTCTTCCGTTTGTTTTTCCCACACGATATGTGGTGGGCCAGATGACCGTTTTCTTTATCTGGGCAACTGTTGTGAGTCAGTGGAACTTAGTGTTTGGTGTTGCTGGTATATTCTCTCTTGCCCAGATGGCGATATTTGCGATGGGGGGCTACGTCACAGGTATGTTAGGGCTTTACCTGGATTGGTCACTATGGGTATCTATGTTTTTTGGCGGTTTCGCCGCGGTAATTTTTAGCGCTGTGATCGGAATTGCGTGTCTTCGTCTTAGGGGAGCTTATGTTGCGCTTCTAACGCTCGCTATTTCCCAGACGATGTACCTGCTAATTATCACAGACACTGCATGTTTTTTTCGTCAGGGAGTAACTTGCAGGAATTTTACGGGAGGCACTCGAGGTCTAGCGCGATTCGGAGATTTCGGATTCCGAGAAATACTTCCCTACAAATACATGGCGTTCGGAGATTATTTTCTGGCATTGGTTGTGCTCATTTTTGCGGTTGCATTTTCTGTTTTTGTTATACGAAGCCCAATTGGACTGGCATTCCAGGCATTACGGGATAATTCGAATTGCGCTGTTGCGCGCGGTATTAGCCGGTTCAAGTATCAGCTTTTGGTTTTTTCCGCCTCGGCATTTTTTACCGGTGTTGCGGGTGCGGTATATGCGGGACATTTCCGGGTCATGGGGGCCAATATACTTTATCTGAATTTATTGTTATTTCTTCTGTCCATGCTAATTATTGGTGGTGTGGGCCGTATTTGGGGCCCTTTGCTGGGTGCTGCAGCGTTAATGCTCGTGGACGAAGTTTTAAAGGAGTTCGTGGAGTGGAGGTTAGCAGGCCTTGGCGCGATTCTCGTGCTGTTTGTTGTTCTTTGGCCCAAGGGATTGGCTGGCATTGTTGACGTCCTCGCCACGAAATTTCGTAGAAATAGAAATCAGACTGTAGATATAAAATCTGGGTAATCTTCCCGTTTGTTCTAATAGCAATGTTTTGGCTCTCAACGTTCTCCCATGACCACGGGTAGTGACCTTTTTTACTTTTCAGCTGGGAAAATCGCTTCTTTAATCCGACGCCGGGAACTTTCCCCAGTAGAAGTCGTAGATGCATTTATTGGGCGAATTGAGGAGCGAAATCCAAGTCTCAATGCTTTCGTATACAAAGGTTTTGCTGATGCCCAAAGGGCGGCGATTACGGCCGAACGAGCAGTCTCGTGCGGAGAAGAATTGGGTATTTTGCATGGCGTTCCTGTCGCCTTAAAGGATCTTTTTGATTTCAAACCGGGCTGGGTCAGTACACTCGGGGGTATCCGAGCGCTTAAGGACAACATCGCGAATCATTATTGCGGATTTGCTGAACGTATCGAAAGAGCCGGCGCCATCATATTGGGCAAGACCAATAGTCCCGTCATGGGATTTCGAGGCACTTGTGACAATTATCTTTTTGGGCCCTCAAGAAATCCCTTTGATACAGAAAAAAATACCGGCGGGTCGTCAGGAGGCAGTGCCGCAGCTGTTGCCGACGGCATGTTGCCATTGGCAGAGGGTACAGATGGCGGCGGGTCGATTCGAATCCCATCCGCTTGGTGCGGAGTCTATGGTTACAAGGCTTCGTTTGGTCGCGTGCCTTCTATTATTCGTCCCAATGCGTTTGGGGGCGATACGCCTTTTGTTTTCGAAGGGACAATCACTCGAACGGTCGATGATGCCGCGCTTGCGTTGAATGCGCTGTCTGGATACGACGCGCGCGATCCGTACAGTATCGATGAAATCAGGGACTTCACGAAAGAGATTGATCGTCCGATTGATGGATGGAAGATTGCTTACAGTCCGAATTTTGATGTCTTCCCGATGGATAAAGAAATCGAATACGTTGTCGGGAATGCAGTGCAATCATTTGAGGAAGCGGGCGCGCGAGTGGAAGAAGTAAAAGTTGGCATTCACCATTCACAACAAGAGTTAAGTGATCTTTGGTGCCGGCTGATTACGCCAATGAACATCGCTACTTTTGAGACATTTAAACACGCGGGTATCGATTTACTGACAGATCACAGAGAAGATTTCCCACCAGAATATCTTCGATGGATGGATAAAGGGTATACGATGACTACCGTCAGCTTTTTTCGAGACCAGGAAATTCGTTCCGAAATATACGATGCAATGCAGTCGGTTCTGGAAGAATATGATCTTCTGATTACTCCGACAGTTGCGTGCATGCCAGTGGATAATACGGCGGACGGCAATACGATGGGCCCGAAGGAGATTGGTGGTGAGAGTGTGGATCCCTTAATCGGTTGGTGCTTAACTTACTTCGTGAACTTCACCGGACATCCCGCAGCGTCCATTCCAGCTGGCATGAGTGCCGATAATTTGCCAATAGGTATGCAGATCATCGGGCGCCGCTATGCAGACCAGGATGTATTGACGGCTAGTCGGGTATTTGAATCCCTACGCCCTTGGGTTACAACCTACCAACTGTGTGCGAACCGTGATTTATAGATGAATTGGGGTACCTGCTGATCTTATTCCAGTCTGGTCTCCGCGATTGTCTCTTGTTATTCCCGGAATTGCTCTAGAAATCTTTATAGTGGCGTTGTTATTGGGTTGATGGACGCGCTGTGAATACGTCGATATTTTTGTGGGCTCACGCCTGTCCAGCATCTAAACGCGCGAGAGAAAGCCGATAGTTCGGAGTAGCCAAGCAGCAGGGCAATTTCTGTCAGCGGGATATCTGGATTGTTTAAATAGTGAAGCGATAGTTCTTCTTTTGCTGCCCGCAATAGTGTTTTAAATGACAATTGATGTGTGCGAAGTTGGTTTTGAAAGTCGGTTTCTGGAATATCGAACAAGTGGGCGATTTCAGTCAGCGTAGGCGGAGTGGTGCTTAAGTTAAGCATGATCTGATTTCGCACAGCATCTGCGAATTTCTCCGGGCTGTTGTGTAGTTGGTGGCGTGACTTTAAAAACACTTCTACGATTGCGTATAAATACGGGTCAGGTTCAGGCATATTCGATTCGAGATCACCTGATCGAAAACCGAATGCATTGGTTCGTCGTCCAAACAAGACGGGAGCACCAAAAACATTCTCGTGTTCCTCGCTAGCATCGGAACCTTGGTGTTCGAATCGAACCTCGAGCGGCGACCATTTCTTTCCAAGGGCTTGGCGAAAAATATTTAAAAACATACCCATGGACAGTTCCGCATCTTGCCGTCGCTCAACAATCCTTGGATCATTGATTTTGTAACTCAGCCAAAGAACATCACCTTCCTTGATGACTCCAAAACTGGAGAGTTGTTGATGCGCCGGGAAGTAAACTTCCATATTACGGAGTGCCGCAGCCAGCGTTGGCGAACTGAGAGCCACATAGCCGATCGCGCCGAGATTTTTCGGTTTGAACTGAGCGCCGAAGTGAAGACCGAAGTTCCCATTGGCGGTTTGTTTTGCAGCCTCTGTGAAAAGGTGGCAAAACTGATGCAAGCTAATTTCGTTGATGGGGTCGCCTAGATCCTCAAACTGGATAGAAGTAGTGCTGAAAATCGATGCCGGATCCCCGCCATTCTTTACAATATGGCCAACAATGCCTGTAGCAGCAGACGCGAGAACCGTCGAGGCTTGAGAAGGTAGATTCATGGGGCAGACCGAACGGCCGTTTGTTAAGAAATAATCCCGAAAAAGCCAGAAGTTTCTATCTTAAAACTATGATATTGCGAGAGAATGAATGAATTTTACCAGAAAATCAAGTTCAACTATTAGGGTTATAAAGATATAGTTTTGGAAGTCAAATTTTCAAAACTGGGCTGGGCGAAATCCTATTTTTGTACTTTGCCTCGATATATGCAAAATCCAGTTGACAGCGGCATGTTGAAGGCGTGACCTTTGCATGCCAGACTGTCCGTTACACGCCGATTCTTTTCGCTGCTTTGTTGTGACGTCGCCGTTTTTC
>JYMV01034794.1_pt1 | contig 13475 bp, 11 predicted proteins | sample 338911 | NCBI WGS metagenome assembly JYMV01 (sample SAMN03354496, study PRJNA234377) | hydrothermal vent metagenome | biome: Deep sea; feature: Hydrothermal plumes at the Eastern Lau Spreading Center, Western Pacific Ocean; material: Seawater | place: Tonga | collected 2009 | depth 2000 m m
GGTCATAAATCTGTTTCAGGATCGGCGCCATTTTCTGCGAGACCCGCCCCGACACGATCATCAGGTCTGCCTGGCGCGGAGAAGCGCGAAATACCTCCGCCCCGAAACGCGCGGCATCCCAGCGGGAGTTGGCCATGGCCATCATTTCAATAGCACAACAGGCTAATCCAAAAGTCGCGGGCCACAAGGCATTCTTCTGCGCCCAACCAACAACTTTGCCCAGTTTGGTGGTCAATATCGTGTCATACAGGGACCCGGCATACTCATGAGCCATCGCCTCGACGGCATCTTGAACATTCAATTTAAGATTATTGACTTCGGTTCCAACCCTCTCGGCCGCATCTTCAATCAATCCCATTCCAAACCTCCCCGTCCCCAAATATAGACGTATGCAATTGCCAGAATAATGATGAAAATGGCCATCTCTATTAATCCAAACAATTGCAGTTCTTCCAGAGCCACCGCCCACGGATACATGAACACCACTTCCACATCAAAAATAATGAAAAGCATGGCTATGGTCGCAAACCGCACCGGATATCGGCCTTTGGCCTCTTCGGTCGGAATAATACCACACTCATAAGGAAGCAATTTTTGCGGGCTTGGGTTGCGCGGACCCAGCACGGTAGATAATGCCAACAAGGCACCTATCACCACAATGGCAACAACCGCAAATAACGAAATATAAAAGTATTCAGTCATTTTCAATAGGGTTTCTAATAATCGGTAATTTTATAACCCGCAACTCGCCACCTCTTCAAAGCGGGGAACCTCCGCAGACGTGATATCCTTCCTTAACCTTCGGCCGCAGGAGTGTAAAAGTTGCAATGTATTTATCTTGCGTTTAACCGGCTTCTCGGCCTAACGGGTTATTGTTGTTGCCACCACAGCTAGAGGGTGGCTCATGGCAAAACTAATTTTTAGTAGCGCCCTACCCGCCAAACCACTAGGAAAATGAAAAAAAGCTACTATATTAAAGCAGGGGAAAATTACTGACCAAAACCTATACTCGGTAACCCCCTTTAGCCTTGCAACATTAATATGTTAGCACCCACCTGAACCACTAGGCCAGATAAGCCACTGGAGTCGGAATTATAGCAGTCTGCCCTACCCTGTCAATAACCGATTTACCGAGGGATACCAGCATTATCCGGCCCACCCAAAAATCTGTAAAACCTTTAATTAAAATAGGTTACCGGCCCCAGAAAAAAGGGGGAATGTCGTATCAGGAAGTAAAAACCGGCATGGAAAGATCACAATGCCTGCAAGGTCACTCGCCTTTAAAGAAGACGTTTCAGGAATATTCGATGTGCAGGCGGTAGATGAGGCCGGTGGGGTTGTCCCCGGTATCTTTGGCATCGGGCCGGGCATAGCTGATTAGTTTGAAGCTAATGGTGTTTTCCCCATCCTGGACATACTGGTCGATGTCGATCAAAAACGGGTCTGGGTATTCCGCTCCACCATATTCCTGCCTGAGGCTGACGGCGTTCACCGAGATATGGCAGGTATCATCTGAGCGAAGCAGAATTTCAGCCCGGCGGATGGCGTTGGGATTGTTGATAGGAAGAGCAAACTTGAAGCGGAATTTATGCTGGCTTCCAGTTTTGGCTTCTTCCAGCGAAACGGTTTCGCGGACCCACACCCACTGACCTCCCTTGATACCGCGCCAACCACTTCCCATCTGGCAAACGGAAGCTTTTTCCCAAGTTTCCGATTCCGTATCGTAATATTCGGTCTCAATCCCACTGGCCAACACCAGTGTTTTGGTTTCGGAGGAAGTGGGGTCAGCCGCTTCCATATCTACCGGATAACTTGCCTCCCACATGAGGTCATTCATCTCTTTCCAATAATCGAACATGCCTTTCTTTTTGTTGACCACCAGCATGCTTGGCCTTGGGGTACTGCGTCCCAGGTAAGGCCCAATGTCGGCAACGATCACTCCCGAAGAACGCTCCGGATCGATCGATATAAAAGAATGCGAAGGAATGGAGTCATAACTGTGTACGATCAGTTCCCCTTTATTTCCGGGCGGACTCTTCTGCTGAATTTCATCGTGGAGTTTCTGCAATAAAAGCAGGGAAGTTTTTATTTCATTCAAAAACGTGTGTTTGCCTCCACCCTGCCGGGTGATCAACTCCACCACTGGAGAGTTGGGGTCCATGAGCAATAAGCGGATTTTAACTCCGCTTAATACTTTTTCCTTGATCAATTCGCGACTTGCGGTCGAGATCGACAATAAGGAAGAACCGCCAATGAAAATTTCTTCTTTAACGTTTTTGAATAACCCCTCAAAAGAGGTAGCCTGAGCAAGTTCTGAGCGGTTTTTATAAATGCCATGAATGCCCAGGCGAACCGCATCGGGGTTGACGATTTCTTCCAATGCTTCTTTATATTCGTTGAAGGTCAACTCTCGCAGGAAAACTTCATAACCCAGCGCTATCACCCCGATCAGCGAAATCAAAAGGGCAAATTCGCGAACCGGGTGAATCCAGATGCCATCGACATCGAACAAATGCTCGGCACTGATATAAGCCCCGGCCCCAATTACAAAGATGGCAACAGCCAGAAACAGGATGCGGTCACGCACCCATTGGCGAATATTCACCTCGCTTTTTTTAACTGGTTTTATCATTTTTTAAATACTAACCGGGCCACGCCCGGTGGGAACAGGCTCAACGCCTTCGGCGGTCGCATTGGCAACACCCTCTCATTTGCCCCTTCGGGGCACGAATGCTGAGGAAGAATGCCACGGTCACCGGCGGTCACGCCAGCTTACCCGCCTGAGAAAATTATTGTTCATTGAGTCCAGCGTCACGCTGGCGTTGATATTACAGGATAAACGGGTGATTCACAATTCCGTTTTCACCCTCTAGTATCCCTTCGGGGCATGAAAGCTAATGAATAGATACCACGCGAGGGAGGCAAATAGCGATAGCTTATTAAGCCGCCAACACGGTTTGAGCACTGTAAAAGTTATGGCCATTTGCTACCCACCGGCGGCTCGCGGGTCATGCAGGGTTAACTCAGGCCCGACTTTCGCCGCAGGTACCAGTCCATCACCAAAAAACCCATCACCAGGCTATAGGCCCACCAGTTATCCCAAAGCGAAAATGACCGGCTGTGACTTTTGACCTGCACATCAGGGTTGGCAATCCGGTACGCGCTGAGGTCATCACTGCCATTGAGAAGATGGTGCCTGCCGCCGGTGATTTCGGAAATCTTTTTCAGCAGGGTTTCATTGACCAGGGGCTTTTCAAATTCCGCTGTATCCTTTAACACGGAGAACATGATTTCCTCCGTCAAGGAGTCGCCCTCCAAATCAGTCTGGATCCTGGCGGTATAAAATCCTTCTCCATCAGGAAGAAACGGGAAGATCCCTTCGCCCTGCTCATCGGTTTTCAATTCCGTTTCCATGGCGGATTCTGTTTTGATCGGTGTCAAGGTCAGTTGCACCGTCATGTCGACCGCTGGTTGGTAATTCTTTTGCAATAACTTGAATTTTATCAGGGCCTGCTCGCCTTCCCGGTACCGCTCTTTATCGGATTCCAATTGCAGTCGCCGTGTTTCCGGTTCGGCGATCAACCAGTCGATAACATTATTCCAGAATCTTTGGAAATACCTGCCACTGCCTCCACTGCCCACATTCCTGAAATTCCAGTTCCACACCGAATCAGTAGCCAGCAGAGCGGTTCGCCCACTGCCGAAATTTCCAGTTACCAAAATGGGAATTGCGGATTCTTTTTCCCTGGCATACCCAATCAGGACATGCGCATTCTCATCCGGAACCAATCCCATATTGATACCCTGAAGCGGAGGAAGCGACCGCCAAGCATCCTGATTGAGTTCCAGATCTTTCTCTAGACGCAGAATGGGATGTCGAGAAAATTCCTTTTTCAGGACAGGGTAAAACGACTTGTCCACTAAGGGCCGAGGGTTGTCCCTAAAACTCACCGGCAGGATTTCTTCAATCGGAGTCCGCGAATAACCCCCGCCCTGAAAGGAAAGCTCGCCGCCAATCATCAAAAATGCGCCGCCGTTCTTGATATATTTTCGGATATTGCCCAAATACTTCTTATCAATAAACGGATCGTATTTGAAGTTCTGGAAAATAATCAGGTCAAAAGAACTCAAATAATCGTCAAACAAAAGGTTGGAGGGAAAAGGGATCAAACTGAGCTCCGAAATCGGAGCCTCCACATCATCTCCCAGACTCCTGAGAATAAAAAAAGATAACAGATCCACCTTCGGGTTGTGAGCAAGAACCTCGCGAAGATATCGGGAGTCCCACGACGGGCGGCCGTTGAGGTGCAGAACACGGATTCTGTCCCGCACCACATTTATCTCAAATTCTTTTTCATTGTTGGTGTGAATGAACTCTCCTGCAAACTTGGGCAGGCTGAGGGTATAAATCCTTTTGCCTGCATTTTGGGGCGTGAATTCCAATTCCACTTCAAACCGTTTTGTGTCTTCCCGCACCTCAATGATCTTTGAAACCAGAAAATGGTTTCCCTCTTTCAAAACCAGGGGGATGTTGCGGTTTCCCATCGATGAGGCAAACACAGTAAGGGAAACCCGCAGAGGCTGTTGCACAAATCCAAAATCCGATGCCGCGACCGCTTCGACTGCCAGGTCTTTAAATCCTGCGTTGCTTCCGGCTTGCAGGGTATGAACCGGACTCCCCAACTCCTTGAGTCGCTCCACCAGGTTTCTGGAAATTTCACCAGACTCCTGGGTTAAATCCGCACCATCCGAAAACAGGAATATCCCTTGAAGCGATTGACCCGGGTAACGCTCGACCAATGCGTCAAAGACCTGGGTCAGATCGGTATAGGGCCGATAAGGCCGGTAAACGTTTTTCACCGCCCCCACCGCAACCTTTTCGATGTCATCAGAGAAAAAATAATAATCGACGTTGAAATCTTTCTCCAGGTTTTTGAAATAGGTAGCATTTGCCTCCAAAGCTTTTTTTATCAGGTCAATCCTCGAAGATTCATCGGGAAAGATTTTTGTCTTAATAGAGAGGCTTTTACTATTATCGAGCAAAACCGCTATGGAATTCTTGAGGGATTGGCTTTTGCGAAATTCCAGTTCGGGTTTTAACAATACCAACAGCAAAAGGGTAAACGCACTCAACCTGAGTGCAAAGAGAAGGAATTTTCTTGACCGAGAGCCCACCCGGTTAAGGCTGGTCCAGAAAAACCAGAGCCCCAGGGGAATCACAATGCCAAGCACGGTTAAGACCACCGGGTCTTCGGGCGACCAATGCAGTTGCCAGTGGTTATATTCTTCGGAGTCGACCCCTAGTAATTTCGCCAGTCCGTTCATCTGGAATTGTACCTGCGCAAACGTTCAAGAATAATGGGCAAGTGCACCATGTCCTTTTTATAGTCCAGAGTCAGCGAATACATGATGATATTGACGCCCAGGCGAATGGCAAGTTGCCTCTGCCTGTACCCTCCCACAATCACATCATAATTCCAGTGTCCCATTTTATTCCGTGACCAAGCACCGCCCTGGTCGTTGGAGCTGACTACCAGAACAGTTCTTCCCTTAATGGAAATTCCTTCCAGATAGGACTTGACGATGGTTCGGCCCGACACAGTATTGAGCAGATAAAAAGAACGGAAAATGGAATGGTCGCGCGAAATTTTCCCGAGCGGATTCTGCGGAAACAATGCAGATATCATTTTACGCACCGAGGCAGAAAATGCGGAATCGGCCCGGGCGGAATTGTCGTCGATAAAAAGAAATCCTCCATAGCTCAAATAATTGCGCAAAATTTTCAAGTCCTTTTCCGGAAAAGGATCGAATCCCGCATCTCCCGCCATAGTGAGGAAAGGGTACCGGAATAATTCCGGGTCTGAAATTTTCAGCGCAACCGGTTCACGGTTGACTTCAATGGACGTTCTGCGTGAAATCTGGGCAAGCAGGCTTCGCAGGGCTTCCGGCCGGGGGTTATCGTTGCCTCCCTGGTACATGATCCGGGGAAGGGTCAGGTTGGAATAACTGCCTCCGATCGCTTTTACCGATTCGACCCCTACGATAAAAAAAAGGGCCAACCCAAATATGAAAAAAAAATTTCGCATCCACTTGAGTTTAAAACAGCTTCTGTAGGTATTCAAGCCCACCCCCACCCACTAGACGTGGGGCCAGTGTGCCATCGCTTTATTTGGCGAGCAAGAGTTACCACGGCTCAACGAGCTCTTGCCCTTTGGCCCTCTGCCTAAGAGCCCCTTGTCAGGGGGACATTAAATTCCTCTCCTGACTAAGGAGGGGTTAGGGAAGGTTTATAAATAATATTTCATACCCTATTCCTTTAGGCGGTGCACCGCTTGCAAGGGTTGAGTTGGCTGTTGTACACTAGCTTTTTGCCACTCTTAACCTTTGAAAATCGACATGCCACGAACCGTTTTGCTCAACCCCGGCCCGGTCAATGTTACCGATAGGGTCCGACAAGCGTTAATGCTCCCGGATCTCTGCCACCGGGAAAAAGAATTCACCGATCTTATGGCAGCGATCCGCGCAAAATTACTCAAGGCTTTTAATATCGAAGAGGAATACACTTCGGTGCTGGTTTCCGGGTCGGGAACAGCGGCACTGGAAATGGCTGTCTCCTCCTCCTTGAGTCCAGGCCGGTCCATGCTGGTCATCCAAAATGGAGTCTATGGCGAACGCATCGGAAAAATTTGTGACGTTTACCAGTTCAACCGCCGCACGATCAAACTGGGCTGGGGAGAACCGCCAAGTTTGGAGGACATTGAAAAAGAATTAAAGCAAAATCCCGACATAGAAGTGGTGGCTCTGGTGCATCATGAAACAACGACCGGGCTTCTCAACCCCTTAAAAGAAGTGGGCGAACTTGCCCGCCGTTATGAAAAAATCTATTTGGTGGACTGCATCAGCAGTCTGGCGGGAGATGAAATCGATTTCAAGTCCTGCCCCATTGATATTGCCGTCGGCACCGCCAATAAATGCATTCAGGGTTTTCCAGGCGTGTCTTTTGTCCTGCTTCGGGAAAAAGACCTGGAACGCTTGCGCAAAATTCCTGAGCGGTCTCTCTACTTCAATCTTACCGGCTACCACAAAGCTCAGGAGAAAGGCGGATTGTTGTTCACACCTGCAATCCCTGCCCATTACGCGCTGGACGTTGCGCTGGACGAACTGATTGAGGAAACGGTAGCGAGCCGAGTACAACGTTATGCCGACGCGGCAAAAATTTTACGCACTGGATTTAAAGATATCGGCCTGGAGTTTTTAATTCCTGAAGGTTGGCGAAGTAATTGCCTAACCGGCCTTCGCCTGCCAAAGGGAGTGGGCTATGAAAAACTTCATGCAGAGTTGAAGGCCAACGGGTTCATCATCTATGCCGGGCAAGGCAATCTCAGCGACACTATTTTTCGAATAGCAAATATGGGCGATATAACTAACGAAGAGTTTGAGCGGTTTTTGCAAATCCTGAAAACTACCTGTAGTAATTTTTAATATTATAATTTCCCATCCTACCTTAGCTGTTAATTAAATAAATCTAAAAAAAACAATAGAATAGCCGCAAGACCCTTACTTTAAAAAATTTAATTTCATATTACTGTAATAAAAATGTGACATTATTTTGCCCCAATAGCATTACTCTTGTATAGTTAATCCTTAAACTATATTCCGACAAAGAATAATCATGTAGGTATAATTGGCTTTTAGATTACGAATTTTTATTTTGAGGAGGTAAACGCTATGTTCGGCTTACTCAATGGCAACAAAAATTCGCCAACCGAAGCGATGCTGGAGAACGCACCCACCAACGTGATTTACGCCAACAAGAATCTAAACGTCCAATATTTGAACCCGGCTGCCAAGAAAACCTTGAAGACCCTGGAGCAATATCTACCGGCTAAGGTCGATGAACTTATTGGCCGCTCTATAGACATTTTCCACAAGGACCCGGCCCACCAAAGAAAGATTCTGCAAGACCCCAGGAACCTGCCGCACTAGGCCCTCATCCAGGTTGGACCGGAAAAACTCGATCTTCTTGTGAGCGCCATATATGATAACAAGCAAAATTACCTTGGCCCCATGATCTCCTGGTCGGTGATGACCGAAAAACTGGAACTGCAAGAACGGGAAAAACAAAACAAGGAAAAAATGGCTGCCGTTTTAAATCAACTTGGCGGGGTCGTCCAATGCCTGCGAAAAATTCAGAAGAAGCTTTCCGTAATTAGCCCTGCCAGGCAACCAAATGCCGAGAACGCCGCTAAAGAGGCGGGAGTTGTTTCCGAATCCAAGAAAGAGGTGAGCGCTAATGTGAACGCTGGCAGGGCGGGAACTGAAGAAATAAACGCGAGTATTGAAGAGCTCCAGCGATTTTTGAAAGCATTAAAAACAGTCTGCTAATGGTCAGCCTGTTCGCTTTCGACCAAAATTTCTACCGTCCATTCGGCCGCCGGGTTGGCATTTAACATCCACGGTTCACGAGTATATTTTTCGCCTTCTTTATTATCCTCAAGAAACTTTCTGAAAACCATTTTGGGTCTTTTTTGTCTACCTGCCATGATTGAATCCTTTGATTTCTATTCTTATTTTTTCTCTTTTTTCAGGTGTTATATTTGAACACGATTGACAGAAATTCGCAACGGGGAAGGGCGAAAAACTTAGACAAGCCTTATATGAATCTCCAGTATTGATAATGACAAGATCGGGGTGTTAAATATTAATGGGATTCAAGAGGATAGAGGCTCGATCCACCCTTCCCCACCTTGTCTATCGTCGCCAACTGACATAAAATAGACCCTCCCATTCATAAATAGGAGAACCTGTTGAAATGATTAATTCAAACCTGTTTTTTTTATGCCGGATTTTAATTCTCCCGCCCCTTGCCGGTTTTTTAACATTCCTGTGCATGGAAAATGATTTCACCAAAAGTTTAGAGGGGGTTGATTTAATATTTTTTGGCGGCCTGTTTTTTGTTTTAGCAATTATCATCAACACCGCCAATTTAAGACGTTTTCAAGCCATAGAAGAATTGGCGGTTTTATGGTCTTTAGCCATGAGTTATTGGCAAACAGGAAAAAGACATTTAGCAGAAAAAGATCAAGAAAAACTACAACATGAATTGAGGGAGTTTTTTGAAAAATTGAGATTTCTCATGCATGTAGATGTGATTGGCGAAGAAACCAAAAAGAAACTTCTTGAAATTGATACCTTTTTTAATGAGCTCAGTTTGATAATTGAACGTTTTAGAAAAACCGAAAAGATTAGCGACCCGGAACTTGCCCACCTTTTAGGCTGGCTTGAAAAAATGTATTCCAGTTTTGAAAAATTACTTGCTATCAAAGAGCATCGGACGCCAAGAAGCCTGAGGCTTTTCATTGACTGGGCTTTGATGGGGGGGGTGCTGTTATTAACTCCTCAATTTGCAACGTTTGGAGTCTATGGCGTTTTAACCTCCGCTGCGATTATGGGTTTTCTTATTACTTTAATTAAAATCCAAAAAATTCTTGAGTATCCGTTCGGGAAATATATAGACCATATAGATTTAAGGCTGAAAGAAAAAGCCTACAGAAGGATTGCATAGAAGGAAGGGATCGCCTATCAAGTACCCCTTCGGGGCACGCGTGATATCTCTACATTGATAAGCCTTAAGAAAAAGGTTTTGTCCGCCATGCTAGACAGGGCAACCTTAGCGATAGAATTATCCGAATGTCTAATATTCTAGGACATCACTCATAAAGAATTTTAGCGGTTTCTGCTAGCCCTGAAAAACCTCTGTAGTATTTTTAATAGGAGTAAATTTGATACCCAATCGCAGTCAGTAGTAAATAATCCTTTATAAAACAATAATACATACTGCAAACACCCAACGCTATAACAATTCAACCCCATCTTGTTGTAAAAAAAATTCGCATTAATTTTCCCCATAGTATTGCTTTTTTACAGCTACGCCTTAAATTAAATTCTCATAAATATTATGATATGTGGATATATTTGGTTTTCAAAATACGGATACTTTTATTTTGAGGGGGTGTTGCTATGTTCGGCTTACCCAGTGGAATCAAAAAGTCCTCTACGAAAGCCATGTGGCAAAATTCTCCCACCAACGTGATTTGCTCCGACAAAGATCTCAACCTCCAATATATACCCGGCTTCCGAGAAAACATTAAAAACCCTGAAGCTCAGATTATAGAACAGGTGATTGTGGTTTTAATCAAATGGATAAAAAACACTAATTTTAGAAACTTAATAAATCAAACAAATATATTCTCGTACAACCTTTGTGCTTTCGTTTTATTTCAGCGACTGGATACTTTCAACGTAAGTTAACGATTTGGAATAATTAAACTAGCTCTATATGCATTTAAAAATTTCCGCAAAAATGGGTTTGGGTTGGCGGAACAAACTCATGTATTCGCCCAAGGGATTGGTGGCATGCTTAAAATAAAGAGTCAGGTCATCTTCATGAATATAAAGCTCCTCCAAAAATTCTGGAGATTGCAACAGCTCACGCACCTTATCGCGATAACGGGGCTTTTTGCTGGCGTATAAAACAAAGCGGTCTTCAGAGGTATCCTGCACCTTACAAAAAACATTGAAAACCAGATCCGCGTTTGCATCAAGGATATTGATATCGATAGGATGAAATTTTTTGGCACTATATTCCGAAGACCTAATCCCCCCCCACCAAAAATAGGAGCTAGCTTCAAAAAAACAATAACTTTTCAACTAAAACAAAAAAGTAATGTTTAATAAAAAAACATTCTATACGGAATTAAACTTTCGCTCAAGGGGAATGCAATATTTTTTTGGCAAGAATTCTTGCTCTCCATATTGAAGGAAATAAGGAGGGATAAATCAATAGATTTGCAGTAAGCCACCTCATCTCTCAAGGCGGACTTTAATAATTTTTACCTTTTCGGAACCTGATAATTAAAGAAAAACAAACACAAAAAAACTCTATATCCTCCCTGTGTATAAGGTCGTTTGCACCATGCAAGTATTCCTGCAATTCATCTTTAATTTAAGTGGAAGTTTTTTGTTCCAATCCTATATTAATTATAAGGAAAGCAATTGATTTCACCTCAGAATAAAGGAGCGGTGATGAGAATGTTGTTCCCGGTTACCATTTATAATGCGGAGGGAAAGATCAAAAAAGTCCTTTCAGCAAAAATGTTGCATAAAAGACATTGGAAGCTATTCCATGAGAGTAAAACACTTTCTTTTATCACCCAAGGCAAAAAACGCGAAAGGCCAAAAGGTTTGAAGAAAAAACTGGATCAAGAGTTCCCGGAAATAGCGGTGCACCATTATCAATGAAGAGAGAGACTGCTATCGATAGTCTCCCGTAAGATTGAATCCCGCCCAGTATGAGGGGTGCGGGTAAAGACGCCTGACCAGCAGTTGGGCTTTTCTCAAGCTTTCAGCCTTGTTTCCGTGACCATAATTCCGGTAAAAATGTTTGATCAACACAGCCGTGGAGATATCGCTCACCCGCCACAATGAGGAAAGGATGGACTTTGTGCCAGCATAGATAAAGGCCCGGTTGAGCCCTACAATTTCATCTCCTCCAACAATATCCCCCAATCCGGTCTGACACGCACTCAAGGTCACGATATCGGCATTTATTTCCAATCCAAATACTTCATTTACCTCAAAGTTCCCGTCTGCCATTTCGGAACGTGTCAACTTTAATGAAGAAAATAAAGGATTGACCGAATCGAACTCACCATGCGAAGCAATATGTATGATCTGGTATTCGCTGATATGTTCTTTCAGCCAGCTCTCTGTAGCATTCTCCCGCGTAAATATATCGACCCTCGGGAAATCCCATTTGATGGCGTTGGCCTCCATTTCCGCCAGGGGCAAATCATAATTAAAGTCTCCCAGATCCGGATTCCCCAGCGCCAGCACCTTGATATCCCCGCTCCGCTTCGCCTTTTCCTTAAACGTGTACTGCATGACTGAAGCGCTGGGAGAATAAAACAACGGATGCTTTTCAATCAGGTAGTTCTGCTCATCCCTTAAGGAGGAAAAAGAAATATAATGCAGACGGCCGTGGGGAACAATTCCTAAAAATCTTTTCCCTGCAATAAACGACTCCACCGGTTTAATCAGCACCGGTGCTATTTTTTGAATTCGTTCGCGATAATCTGCGACTAAACTATTCAACTGTTTCTCTTCTAACGGAACGCGGGCAACATCTATTTTAGTTTTGGTGACCACCCAGGCCACAAGTTCGTTTTCCGTCACCAGGTATTCCACCAACGCCACCGAATCTGCCAATAAAGATTGTAACCTTTCAAGGGATATCGCTTCCACCGTGACAAAGCTGGAAATTTCCAGACTCTGCTCCTTGGCAGAAATCAGCAGGTCCTGATACTGGTTCCTGGCTTCTACCAGATCCTCGGCCAGTTTTTTGGCTTCTTTCTCCCGACCGATAATGCGAACAGCCATTAAGGACTCTTCAATTTTTCGGATGGATTGTTTTTGGCGCTTTAGAGCTTCATACAAACTCCTGCTGACATCGTTCTTCAAACTAATTTTTTGGTTTCCCAACAGGTCGATAAAACTTCTCGATTTCGCGCGTTCAGCGAATTGAAACGACTCTTTAACCTTTCCCATATTCAAAAGCAGGAGAACCAGCTCTTTATACACATCTTGCTTGTCAGTCAAAAACCCATTCTGGAACTCCTCCACCTTAATTGCCGCACGCAGAGCATCCACCACTCCCACCGCTTTTTTATATGCCTTTAGGGCCGGCTCATTTTTTCCCAGTTGAATGAGGGCGAGCCCTTCTCCACGCAAAGCTCTCCAGGAAACCTCTTTCACATTTATGCGGTCGGAAAGCTTAAAGGTTTCCCGAAACAAAGAGACTGCCGGCTCCCACTGCTTGCGTTCCAGTGCCAATTGTCCCAATTCCAGCATGGCCTTTACCAGATTCGTGCGATTGCCGATTTCACGACTGAGTTCCACAGCCTTCTTGAGATGAACCTCCGCAGTTTCAAGCTGACCTATGCGCAAAAAGCTCATCCCCATGTTTCGATGTGTGTAACCCTGCCCCCATTTTGACTTGAGTTGTTCATCCCTTTTTAAGGCTTTCTTGAAAAACTCAATGGATTCGGAGTACCGCTTTTCCTTTCTATGGACAATGCCGATGTTGTTATAGGCCGTCGCGATATCCAGAAGGGAATGAGACGCTTTAGCCAACTCCAAACTCTGACCCAGGTTTTGTAAAGCCCGGCCCGGATCATTAAGCGTCCAATGGATCAACCCCAGAGTGTTCAAAATAAAGGCCTGCTGGAGCTTGTCTCCCAATTCCCTGGCGATTTCCAGAGCCTGTCGTTGAAACCTGAAAGCCTGCTGGTAGTTGCCCTGAAACCAATGGGAATTAGCCTGATATAAAAAAGCTTTGGCAAGGCCCGGTCTGAGATCGGACCCTTCTGCCAGGGTTTGGGCTCTGACATAAAACTCAAGAGCCTGCCTGAAGTCGC
>JYMV01008965.1_pt1 | contig 13471 bp, 3 predicted proteins | sample 338911 | NCBI WGS metagenome assembly JYMV01 (sample SAMN03354496, study PRJNA234377) | hydrothermal vent metagenome | biome: Deep sea; feature: Hydrothermal plumes at the Eastern Lau Spreading Center, Western Pacific Ocean; material: Seawater | place: Tonga | collected 2009 | depth 2000 m m
AGATTCCTTTGCAACATTTGAAAAGGCTGTTAGAAGTTTAGATCCAAAAACTCAGTTAGAAATATTTGGTGCAGATGCAGACATTTATTATAACTCCGAGATCATGGACCGAGATTGGGGTGGTTGTACAACGCCACGCTGTACTGAATAAGAAATATAAAGATTCTGTCCGTCTGTTTTTTCTGTACCTTCAAGCTCGCCGTTAGAAGCAGCGGCAAAGATTTCCTTGAGTTTGGCGAATGACATTTCCCCGTTTTCGTACAGGTGAGCCATGTGCCCTGCGACACCGCCTTCGGTCAATAAGAATAGTTGGGTAGCCATTATTTTGCATCCTCTTTATTTTCCTCTAGTATAGCAAGTTTTTCCTCAAGTGTTACAAGTTTTTCTTCAAGCCTCCTAGAATGTCTTCTAATTTCCTTGAGATGACTCTTAGCAATCTCAATTCTCCTAGACTCTGTTTGGCTTCTCGGATGTAAATTATTAACAATTTCTTCAACCGCCTGAACATAACTCGCCAAGGACGGAGCAGACTTGCCCTCGTCCAAGAGGAATTTTTTAGTCATTGAGTTAAGGTCAATCATTATGGCACCTCTATTTTATATGACCCACTGAAGCAGGGGTCGCCATTGAGGATAAATAAGTATTCAATCCAATGTGTCCCATTGGTTTGTGAGCCGTTGAATGTAAATTCAATCATTATCGGTGGAGACAGTGGATCGGTGATCGGTATCGGTGAACCCTGAATTACTGCACTGCCGGGAACACCAGCCATAGAATAATCATATCCGTTGCCCAGTGGCACCCCGCCGCCGATAACATTTCCGGCGCTATCGAGAACGTTGCCAGTTAGGAATATTTCATAGCTAACTTGACTGGGATAGTTTATACCCAAGTTTGTGAAAGCAGTTTGTGCGGTTCCAATTAAGTCATTAAACGGATCATAAGTGTATGGACCGAGATTGGGGTGGTTGTACAACGCCACGCCCGCTGAGTCAGCGGTAATTCCATCACAAGCAAGCTCACAACTTCCGTCATCAAAGGTTGCCGCAGGATTATAATTAAGTGCATTGTTATCCGTGCAACCGTCAACAGCAGCAGCGACGTTAAAATATACCCTAGATGTGTTACTTGATACGGAAATTCCACCAGAGTATGCTGTATCTGATTCATAAAAATATTCAAACTCGCTGTATCCGGCACTAGGCAAAGTATCATTAATAGTAACCTGTACAATTCCATTTGAAGCGGGTGCTGTCGTAGTAATAGATACAATATTCCCGCCTGCGGCATAAGCGACCTGAATGTTTTGAATTTGATAATTTGCCGACAATTGATCTTGGTAATTCGGGTTTGACGAAACAGTGCCATTAGAATCATCAACCGTTCCCGTTTTAAGATCGAAAATATAGGTGACTGTATTGCCAGTGCCCGTCGCTGGTAGAATCGCAGCAGCGGTATTTCGGAAATCATCGTCAAACGTCATTGCGCTTGCACCTTCACCAGCCTGACAAGGATCAACTTCAATAATTGTGACCGGATGACCGGGACCGTTATTGGGGCACGGTGGGACGGCTGAGTTCTGCCCACCATTTGTCTGACTCTGCATAGTGCCCGCCGAATAACCAGTTGGAGCCATCACCGATCTCTTACAACAAAACTCATTCGTACCAGCAAGGAGATCGTTTTGCGTCGGATAACCAACCAAGGTTAATTCCCAAGTGCTCCAAATGCCAACGCCGGGGAACGATGGATTATATGTATCAACTGGTGGAACCAAACAGTACGCCCAATCGGGAGCAGTTGGGAGTGGCGTCGGGGTCGGGGCTGGACCTGTGGTAAGATTTTCTGTTTCCCACTTACCACTTGCACCAACAACCCAACTCGGAGGCTGACCAGATGATATGGATGGCAAAGATTGGTCATACGGAGTACCAGAAAGAGGCTGTGCATCACCACACTCGCCTTGACATGGTGAATGTGCCGCAACCAGACTGGCTCCAGCATCCCATCCCATTTGTTCTGGGACCATTAAATTTCTGAAGCGTTGATTTAATTCTGCTCTCCAATATAAAGGACTGGCGTTAGTACAGTCATTAGTGTGTTGAACATTGAAACATCGTGCGGGAATTGCAACTGCGTTGCCGCTATTACAATCTTGGTAGTTCGGTTGACCAAATAAATCAATGTCAGTTCCAATGTGTTCCCGATCTCTTAATGCGAGACAGCAACAATAATTTTCGTTCTCGTCGCAGTCTGGAGCATTCGGATTTGGATATGTGTTCGTACTTGAACCTAACACGCTAAGGTTTACTTCGCAGCCACATTCTTCACAATTTGTGGTGATAATTGCGCTGGTGATTGGACAAGTTACAAGCTTGTTACCACCATTATTAAAGGTGTTTGCAGGGAATAAGTCTACTTCAATATATCCCGCCATCATATTTTGAGGCGCACAGAAATCTTGGGAAATAATTCCGTTGGGTGAATCTATAACAATTCCAACAATCTGTGAACCTTGCGTTTGTGGATACAGCACGAACACCCAATCGTAATTGCAATCAAGATCATCAGTAAAGACATTCAAATTATTGCATATGCCGTCAAGGACGTTGTATTCATCACAACCGGGTGAACCTAGTGAGACTACATCACAACAAGTTGGGGGGTTGCTTTCTTGAACATTGGCGATGAAGCCGCCGCCCGTGATTTCATTGCAATCAGGAACGCCGCAACAATCACCCATATCCAATGTTGTTTCCCAACATGGGAGCCAAGAGTTCTCCGTGCCACCATCAGTGGAATAATAAAGTTGGAGTGAGACAGCCTCTAGGGAAATGCACATATCCATCTGGAACCCTTGTCCAATGTGTCCTGCTTGATTTCCATCGTCAATCAACCATGTGCCCACTACCTCGCCAACACTATTTAATGCAACAAATTTAAAGCAAGCACAACCTACACTATATATCCAATCCCCATTGGCTTCGTCTGACGTTATTGTATAGCATTTTCCATCATCGAGTCCAGTTGTACATCCGAACGCATGTTCGATTTCACCACCACATTCTAAGCCCGCAGCTTGCGCCGACGCAGCCACGTCACAGCAGCCCCCGTCAATGAATCCGGTGCCCGCAAGAGCAATCGTGAAATTAATTAAATCACAAGGAATGCAGCAGGCATTTAGCGGCTGGCTGAGGCATGGAGTTTGTAATCCATTTGAACCAGCGTGTGAAAGATTAACTTGGTGTGTACCGTTCGGCACACAAACATTAATAGTGTCGGGTGATAATCCATTACCACCGAGCACAACAATAGTAGGACCGTAGTTGTTTTCGCCTGTGGGTACGATTCTCCACTCCCAGCTAATCGGGCAGTTTGCCGTTATCGTACTTGATAGTGTTACACAACATCCGTCATTCGGTTCTTCAGCATTCTCGCCTGCTTTAACACAAGTATTATTTTCAGAAAGAACAGGAGAGCATTCGTCGCCATACGAGTAATCAATATTCTCACCCTCACAGTCTGGATAGGGTGATTGACACGCTTCCCAATATTGACTATTAAGTTCGCCGTTGTGGTCGAAGATTGGATGGACATTTCCTTCCGAGCAATCTACGTCAAGGATAGAAACAAAGCATGGTCCGTTCTCGTCGCCAAGATGCACAATAGCACCGTAAGGATAGCCGGGACATGGAGTGCTCTGTCCACACTCATTCGGTTCGTTTATCGTTGGGTCTTTCCAAATTCCAATGGCACACTCACAACAATCGCATGGTGTGTGACCGGGACACTCTTCTTCTGAACCGGAGCCTGAGCCTTCCTCGTCACATGGATCGCAACATTCGCACATCCACTCGCAACAATCAACACAAACTTCACCACACTCAAGCACAAGCTCAAGTGGATCTGGAATGCACCCAAGTTCCCAACCGCCAAACTCTGTTCCAAGATTCGGAATCAGTTGTTTGCCGACAGGAATAATATTTAAATATCTCGTCATGGTATCTGGCCAATCGTGGAAGCCAAACGGAATTCCGTAAGGAGTAGACTCAAGGAAAGCTTGAATCAAATCCCAAAATGCCGTAACGAGTGTAAGTTGTTCATCTCTTGTATATCTCACGCAATCATTTGGATTGCAAGGATCATATGGTAATTTCAAATATAAATGACAGCAATATTTATCTAACCAGTCACCCAACCAAGATGGAATTGGATAACAACATTCATTAATTACAATTTCAGTAGGACAACAAATAAGACCTGAAGGATTATCGCTCCATGATTTTCCAATGTCGCTTATCGCAGCAGGGAATGGTCCGTCCATTTGTTCTACTAAGAAATTTCTAACTGATAATGGATCTTCACAATCTAATCTGAATGCAGTTCCGCCATTTCCATCGAGGTGATGAATAGCAACCATAATATCTTCAGCAGACCTGACCCGTAAATCATACGCATCATAAAAGTTCACACCTGTATCAAAACCGTGTGAAGCCCCAGCCGCCTGTCCGTAAACATCAGCATGAGGTAAGGTCCATGTTTGGGTACTATTCAAAAATTGCGTGATACCATTCAACCAGTTTGGATGCTGGACAGACCCACTAGAGCCGGGGAGTTGAATACGCAACATCCCACTCACCGGATCACCAAGGTCAGCAACGATAGCAACTCTACCTACCAAATTTGAGTCGGCATACACGTCACCTTTTTCTGTAATCCAAACACAGCAAGCGTTGCCAACACTAATGCGCTTATTAACACACATGTCATCTTCGTTGAGGCTGGGGTCACTAAGATCGGTGCATCCGTTGTCGCCGGGTTTGGGAGTAGAATCTGCATCCAAAACATAATACATTTCGTAGGTGCCTGATTCATGGTCGGGCAACGAATTATCAACGTCACCACACTCGCCGGGACTTGATTGGTTGTTGATGCCGGGATACCATACTAGCCATCGTTCTGTACCATCATAAAATAATGTAAAGTTTTTGTTTTGTGATGTGGCATCAAGCAAAACCCTGTCATGCGCTTCGGGAACATTAGAAACCATAGATTCGGGTTGCAAGAGATAATAAAGATCGGGTGGAGCCATTGAGCGGAATACATTAAGAGGTGTGTTGCAGGTGCCGCTCGTCCATCCATTCGTATCATAACATTGGTTGCTGGTATATTGAAAACTAAACGGAGCATCTACCGGATGAAACTGCCCCGGCTGAGCCATTGCGATTGTATATGAATCGGTATTACTATCATATATTCTAATTTCAATATTCATGCCTTCAAACGCAGCAACGCCGCCGCTGTCGGGACTAACGATTTGAATGCTTTGGAAAGTAGTGGTTTGGAAGGGTTCAGAAATAATAGTTTTAGAAACAGATTCAATAAAAACAGCTTCACCAGTTATAGGGGTGGTTCCGTCTGATGCAAAAACAGTTGAAAACAAAACCGAACTTGCATAACCGGGTGTTGGGATAGGACCAGTGCCCCACCACGGTTCAAACCCGTGAACGCCAGATTGTTCTGGCTTTTCTTCACCCTGCTGATGCATCTCTACTTCGATACAATCATCGGGAGTACATCGACTCATTATAATCTGACAAATAAACTTTTCTAGGAATGCGGTACACATTGCATCTGGATGCAAGAACCCACAGAAATCTGAAGAAGTTTTATTTAATAAACCTGTAGCTGTCAGTGCAGCCATGATGACATTAAAGCCATCGACAAAATGTTGTTCATAGAAGTTAGTAAAATATTCAACTATCAACATGATGTTTGAAGTTTGCTCGCCGCTTCCGCTACCGCTTCCATCGGGTTCACAATTTTCTAACAACCAGTCGAATTGCTCTTGCATTGAAATAGCGTTGGCACGGAATTCGTCGCCGTCACATTCAAGTGTAATAGTTCTTTTGCCAGTGGTGGGGGTTCCACCGTCTGTCCAATCGTCTGTCCAAGGAATTTGAATAGTATTTGGCGCTGATGAATCGCTAGTTGTAACTATGCCCATATCATTGACAAATTCGATTTCCAAATCCATTTCGCCATTAGTAATAGGTCCGAGTGCCGTACCAAGGATAAGTTCAAACATCCCATTACCGCTTGAATCTTGAGTAACGTTGGCGCTCACTGGTGTGACGCCATTGACCAGAAAATCGGTTCCATCAAATGCTGGTGCCCACGATGCGTCGAATTCATAATTGTATTGTAAGTAAATATATTTTACGTCATTCGCTGTACCGCCGCAAGAGTCGTCACCATTGCTATCTTTTGTATAAACTCTTTCAATTCTAAAAAAGTCGTTTGCAAATGGGTGACTCGGAGCAGAGGCATCGTCCATCCAACTTGGATGCGATGGATCGCCTAAACCTAATGATGGAGGCGCATCGCCTTCGCAGGTTTCAAAATTCTTCCACTTCTTTTTAACAAATATGTTCCACAGAACACCACCAACCATGCCGATTGCTACTTGAACAAATAGCCAACCAAAACCTGGCCAACTTGGGAATCTGAGTCCGAATTGCGTTTCTGAACAAGGATTACCAGAACCGTCACCACCATCTGAATCAAGAATTTCAACTTGACTCAATGCATATTGGAAATCTTGTAGAATCCATCTTACAATATCTTTAAATCTTTCTGGGGTTATATTATCTTCTGCTGCGTTGTTTGGGTTGCCATCATATAGTGGAGAATTTTCTAAAAGGTCTTGCCACGTCGAAGGACCAGAAGTATTAAAAGTTGCATAGAGTGTTTGAAGACCAGAGTTGAGAATGTTATTTAAATTATCATCCTCCAAAAGACCGTCTGTGTTATGTGCGATAAGAACGGGGTCGCCTAAAAGAAGAAAGACAACCGCAGCAATAAGACTTTGTACCGTAATCGCCTGACCAGAACTGTTAGCATCGAAAATATCATCTAATTCTTCAAGAAAATTTAAACCACTTGACGATAATGCATCCAGAAGTGCTCTGGTTATTTGATTGTCGTTATCAGCCCACCAATCAGAAACCTCTTGATTAGAAGCTGTACCATTAAACCCGATATTTGAAAGAGAGACAAGGAAAGCAACGCTATCCTTCATAGTCTCGCTATTATATCCCGGTGGTAAATCCCAACATGCAGTAGCTAGACAAATATCTTGACAACAACCATAGTTGGTGCCAGATACTTTGCTCATTGAATATTTAATAATTTCAAGAAGCGCATTGACAACTTCTCGCTGGCACGGGTGCAAGGTCGAAAGTGAATCAGGCAAATCGTCCTGTAAAGCCTGTAAGTCTTCTACTAATCCTTCAATAAACATATGGTTCTGTTTCCCTCTTTATGAACAAATTCCAGCTAAGCCGGGACCAGCATTTTAATCTATCTATAAATAGTCGTTGCTGCATATAAATGCTATTTTTACAATACGAAATAGAATCGTTAATTGCCATGCTTCTTATTCTCCACCCTCGTCGCTTCCATCACTGTCATCACATTCTATCTCACATCCATTCTGAGTGAAGGCTATAGCATCATCACAGGTTGGGAAGAAATATTCAGGAACCCCCGCTGTGGTTGGACACAAATTATCTGTAAATGTAATTCCATCTTCACAAATAAATAGTGGCTCTTCAGGAACTCCTATCCTTAAAAGTTTACAAGCATCAATAAATTCTATTGACTCGGTACATTCAAGTGTCACACTTGGTACGGAGAAGCTTACTGGCAAACATCCGTGCGAGAGAGGAATAATTAAATCACAGAACATATCAATGTTCGGAATAGTAATATTTAATGGATAACACTCATCTAAGAATTCAACCTCTTCTTCACAATCAAACGTAACGTTTTGTGCTGCGCCAATAAATGTTGGCTTACACTCAGCCATGAACCGTATTGTTTCTTCACAGAATATTGCGAAGAATTGTTGTGGAGCTTCAAGGTCGATCATGATACACTTATCTTTAGACCGACCGAATATCATCGGGTCAATTCCGCATGTAACACAGTAAGACATGCACCTCTTTCTAAGTGAAGGTACGCCCTTGGTATTAAGTATAAATGGAACCTGTGGCAACTCGGCAACTCTAATCCTAATTTCAGGAACATCCTGCTGAGCAGTCAACCACGGGATCACTGCATTACAAATAACATAATCATCCTCGTCACAAAGGTCTGGTTCCTTCACAATAATTGTAACTGTCGCTATAGATTCCTCACCACACGCATCAGTAACTTTCCAATCAAATGTCGTTGTTCCAACAAAGTAAAGCTTCGGGTCAAATGTAAACTGTCCTGTGTTTTCATAAAACTCAATAATCTCTCCTGCCCCTCCATATGGATCATCAATTATTTCATAAGAAGCAATATTTGAATCAGTATCAATTGCCGTTAATATTTTAGTAATGTTAGTGTCATATTCGGTTACAAATGTTTGATCGAAAGCAACCGGAGGCTTATTACAACATTGAATTGAAATTTGTCTAATATGTTCTTCACAATTTCTACTTTCAGAACCGTTCCCGGTCATGGAAGTCACTAGGTATCTATAATAAACTCTTTCACAGCCAACACACCCCTCTGCTTGATCGACAATAGAATGACCACCATCATAAGATGGAGATAAGGCTTCATCTATAAGCCAAATTGGAGTCCAAACGTTTGTTGGATTATTCGGGTCTGTATAGGGTCCATCTCTATAAACTCTATAAGAACTAATTCCCGGCACGTCTTGCCACATAACTGTAACAGCATTACTACCTTCAGGGTTGTCTTCGTCTGGACATGAAGTACCATTTTCAATTTCAATGCTTGGACATGGAATATCTTCACAACATTGAATTCTAACTTGGACACAACACTTAGTTCTCTCCACGGAGCCGGGATATTTCATGCACATGTGCAAATCTCCGATTTCCGATTCGATGCCGTTGACCACAGCACTTATTCCATAAAAAACTGAATATGTATATCCGTTTTCTGAATTACATTCGTCATTATCTGGCGGGGGAGGCTCAGTGTCTACCCACGAATAAGCCGCAGAGCCATCTTCTTGAATAGTTTTAAAATTATCCCAATTTTCATTACCATTGTCAAGGGTAATTCGATATAGTTTATATTCATCTGCGACACCAAGCCCCTGCCATTTTAATTCAACCGCTTCGTTATATTCGGTTTCTTCGCATGGCAACCCTCGACCTCTAAAATTCGGAGGACATGGAGGAACAACATAAACACGGACGAACGCAAAATCACAACATGGGAAGAATCGCCTAGCAGCAAGAGCAACCTTTGGATCTGTCACTCTTACAAATGCATTTCTGGCGACGGTTGTAGAAAAATGACTCATCCTTGTAGAGTAATAAGTTCTATTTGTGTTGCTAGTCTTATCATCATTACCACCACGATCTGTTGTATCACCAGACGTGTTTACAATGAAGTTACTGTCACCACCTCTTGCTTGTGCCATTAAATATGCTTTTCTTAAAGCAATATCGCTCTCAAGCGTTCTTCCTTTTCTATATGCCGTGCAAACATCCCATCTGAATATATCGACACCAGCAAAACCAGATTTAGGGCTATATTTGTATTTTTTAACATTGGGGGTTGGCGCTGTTTGAATAATTCCACCCCGATGACTTATTGCATCAGCTTTAAAGTGAAGATCAACACATTCAGCAGTCCCTTCATGACATGATGGAGTGCCCGGTGGGTTAACATGTGGATAAGCACTGGGATGATAAACTTTAAACTCACCAATCTTGGGTTTGTTCATTTTGGTTGTGATAGAACTATTATAAGCAATTGGATTGTATCTACAACACGGTGTTACGCCCGTCTTCGGATCGGAAATAGTTTCGCCACACTCGTTGACGGCGACGACCCAATAAATATATCTATTCATTACTTCGCTGACGCAATCATCTTCACCGGAGCCTGAGCCTGAACCGGAGCCTGAGTCTGAACCATCCTCTAGGGGGTCACAAGGATCACAACATGTTTGTCTAGCAGATGGTGGAAAATCAATTAGTGTATTCCGACCCATTGGCATGACTGAATTATTATCTTTTTGTATTTCGGCGGCGATACGGAATTCACCAAAAGTTCGTGTCTGGTTTATTTTTGCATTTGTATCAGTTACTTTAATTCTTTGAGAAAATCCAGCACCATCTCTACGCTGACGCCAAAGTTCATAATATTTTGCGCTTGGAACGTCGCCCCAAGTTACTATAATCCCACCTCTGAACGCACCTCCATCACAATCAAATAATCTTTTCCAATATTCGGAAAACTTCTTTTTTAATTCTCCGTATCTCGACCACTTGAAAGGTATATCGTTAATTGAGGTTTTATAATGATAAAGTTTTAGCTCTGGCTTCTCTGGAAGCTCGCATTCACAACAATCGAAAGGCAACCAAAAAGCGGGTATGCCAACTTCATTATCTAGATCCTCTCCAAAGGCATTTGGTTGTAAACTATGATACACTGTTTGAATGTCGGCAACGTCTAATGTGCCATCGCCCTCAGCATCATAAAGCTCATCGTATTCTCCGTTTTCGATAAGTTCTTTAATGTTTGTTAGGTCGTCCCAAGTTTCTCCATCTTCTGATATATCCCAACCTTCAATCGGAGCAGTAACAACGTCGTTTGATAAAATTCTCCAATTTGTAATACGAATCCCGTAAAGCATACGGATGATCTCTTCTTTTGAAGGAACACTTGGGGTATGCATTACACTAACTTGACTTTTGTATTGATGTGCCAATTGAGAAGCGACACCAGCCAAATATTCTCTATTTGAATGAAATTCTTTAGCTGAGATTAAGAGTCTTACTAAAACACCCTTACCCTTTGCGACATAGCTTTTCTCATCGCCAGCAAAAGCAATATACGTTCTCTTATTATCACTACCATCGCCAGAATATAACTCTTGTAACAATCCATTGGTGTTACCAACAGCAATCGCATAGTGGTCATCAATTTTTTCAATTTTATTAACACCGTTGAGTTCAAATTGGAAGCCTGAAGTTTTGTCACAGCTAACACTGTACGAAACATCAATAGCAATTAATTGAGCTTGTGGTAATAATTCAACATTTGAAATCCAAAGCTTTCCAAAGCAACCGGGCTGAATACAATAATCCGAACACTCGTCGGGAATAAAGAAATCAAGATCGAAGCTGGGTAGTTCTGGACAGTCACACTCTTTTGGCACCACCTTTCGTTCTAGATTTGTAATGGAAACTCTACTTGACAATGATTTAAAATGCAGATTTCGTATTGCAACAACATCAATAATGTTTATCTTGCCATCGCCGTTTACATCAATGTTGGGAATATTCCCGCTGGTGCAATCAGGGTTAAATTGAGAAAGATCAATCCCATCAAGTTGAGCAACAGTAAGGAGAGATGATAACATAAAAGTTGAAGGACTTTTTAATTCTATATCATCACAAGTTTCAATTGCGGTTGCAATAGTTGCGATAAAATCAATATATGTAACGAGTCCGTTTTCTTTATCGCCTTTATCCTTGTCAACTGCGTTTCCATTCCAAGTGGCAACAGCTTCAGAGAATCCAAGCTCATTAGTAACAATTTTAGCATCAGAGATTATCAGACCATCGAGCAATGTGCCTTTGTCGAGGGTTGAACAAGTCATGTTTGGGCATCTGATAATAATTGTTGTTAAAAGCTGCTTTGTTCCCCCTGTCGGTGGAAGAAACACCACATTATCATCATCCACTTGTGCAGTTATAGATTTATTAGTCATTGTGTCTGGGTAAACACATAAATATTTTCCACTGCCCTCAACTATCTCAGAAAAATCATCATCATCTAAAATACCAAAGCCGAAAGCTTGAGTATAATTTGCGTTCTTCGCATCACCATCAAAAAAAGATGGTGGGACTGAAATGCCATCGTCGCATATAGTGCCGGGGAAATTTTTAACAAAAACACAATCTTGTGCTATGCCATCCAACTTACTTAAAGTAAATTGAGCACCAGCAATTGAGCACCCTGTTTCATAATAAATTGGAACAGCATAATAAGAAGCACCGGAATCAGCCCAACAACAAATATCACTAATATTATCTGGCAAGGTGATTTCGTTTGTACAAATTTCGTCAACCTTGGCGCTTAAGTCATCCATAGCATTATCGAGCATTTCAAAAAGCTGTGCAAATACTTTGGTAAGCATCAAATAGACTTTCCACAAGATTATGAAAATGAACGCAACAATGATAACTCTTAATATCATTTCTGGATCAGTATTACGCTGATCTTCTAAAATATCTTTAAGGTTTTCCAGAATACAATCAAATACTTCTTTAAACCTCGGATCGGACTCCCCATCGCCCGCAAGACTTTCGAGAATAGGAATAAGCTGAGTTGTAATCGCAGCATTGAAATAAGCTGGATTGGTATTATTAATATTGGCTAGCTGTGTGCTATCTTTTCCTCTCATTCCCTGCATCATACCAAGAGCTAGAGAATCATCAGAAGCAAGCTTATCGAAGCTTCCAAAAATAGTGTCAAATAAGCCACCAAGTTTAAAGAAGAACGGAAGCAAACAAATACATTCGTTACCTTCGCCAACCAAAGGTTGTGTTAACGTCACAGTTAATAATTTAGTGAGTCCATCGGCTTCAATAATTTGTCCGTTGCCTCTATTACCAATAATAATAGAAAGACCGGGAACAATATCTACGGATTTAACATCCCATCCTTTGTCTATAGCCTCGCCACCATCAATCGTAGCAACATTGGTCTGATAATCGGTCATCAAGACAGGGATAACAAACGTATCCATTTCATCTCTTGTCAAACAATAATTAATATCAAAGGTATCGTTGTCAACGGTGCTAGCTTCAAAATATATGTCGCCATAACCCATGTCGATTTCATCAGAACATGAAGAAAGGCATGGACCTAGCTGCCAGTTTGCACTTTCGTTTGAAAGCGAAGCATCATTTTTATATGTAATCTCGTCTGTGCCATTGTGAACAATCGCTTCGCACTCGTCATACTCAAAACAAATTCTTTCGTGACCCCACATATCCGATAGCCATACTTTGCACAGCAAACCGGAAGCAGGTAAATAATCACTATGGAATGCAGTTCCACCCTCATCAACTGTAGCAGTAATCTTTACAGTATCACCACTGTCGTCAATGGCTACAGCACCCGTTATAGAATCAATGATTTCTGCTACAATAGCGGGACCACCAATGTCGGAATCGGGAACATCAATCTGTATAATAGACCGACCTTCGGGCAATTCAAATTTAAACGTTGCTTCTTTAATGCCGTGAGACTCACAATTAGGAATACAATATCTAATTTCAAAAGAAACGGCAGGATCGGTAGGACTACCAAACACTGTTCCAATATCTTCATCATAATTTTCTAAGAAAAAGATAACCTCAGCTTCGTCATCATACCAACAATCATTGACCGGGCAAGTTATATCGTCACTGCTATCACTGAA
>JYMV01033302.1_pt1 | contig 13469 bp, 8 predicted proteins | sample 338911 | NCBI WGS metagenome assembly JYMV01 (sample SAMN03354496, study PRJNA234377) | hydrothermal vent metagenome | biome: Deep sea; feature: Hydrothermal plumes at the Eastern Lau Spreading Center, Western Pacific Ocean; material: Seawater | place: Tonga | collected 2009 | depth 2000 m m
GGAGTTGTCCATTTAATGTCTAGTTTTCGTTCAATAATTTCATCGCAAATCTCAATCAACCTCTTCTTAGAAGCCCCTGCTACAACATTTATAACCAGTAGAGGTTGCCCCCAGTCTTGCGTTTTTTGCACTATTAAAACTGTTTGGGATGATATGAACTTTAGATCAAGGTCGCCTAAGAATGTAGTTGATGAACTTGAGCATCTCCATAAAAATTATGGTATTGAAGAGTTTTACTGGATGGATGATGCAGCAGGGACTTCTAAGAAGAGGTTGATTGAGATTTGCGATGAAATTATTGAACGAAAACTAGACATTAAATGGACAACTCCGAATGGTATTGCTCACTGGTATTTAGATGAAAAAGTTTTGGATAAAATGAAAGCCGCTGGTTGTTATAGAGTTACATTCGGGATTGAATCGGGAAACCTAGAAACAAGAAAGTATATTGGAAAGCCTTTTGCTCTTGAGCAAGCTACTAAAATGCTGGCTCATGCAAATAAGATTGGATTATGGACAATTTGTACATTTATTATTGGTTTTCCCGTAGAGGGCGAAGAAAGTATAATGGATACCATTGACTATGCTTGTAATTGCGGAACTGATATGGCGGTATTTTATCTTCTTTGTCCTCATCCAGGAACGGATGTCTATCAAGACTTTAAAAAGGATGGCTTGCTAGACTTTGAGCATATACTTGATCCTGCATCGTTTAATTCCGAAGAAGATTTTGAAGCAATTGGTACCCAGTTGGGAGGTAGTGGTTCCAGCACTAAACATCTATCTCCAACACAAATTAATGATTATGTGAACCTTGCATATAAAAGATTTTTCAAAAACAGATTAATGAATTCACTCAATCCTCTCAGGACCCTTCGAAAAATCCATAATTTTGAGGATTTAAAATATTCAATAAAGGTGGGTAAATTAGGAATTGAATCAGCACTACAATCAATCTTAAGTCAAAAATTTTCATCGCAGAAAATTGCGGGAGAACGTGTTGCAAAAAAAGCAGAAAAAGATCAGGAGAAATTCAAAAATGACATTAAACTACCATTTTCTCCCCGATTAGAATCATAGGAAAAACGATTAGAAATACTTAAAAGCAGTTGAGTCAAACCCTGAGAGCCTGCACTTCGCTTCCCTATAAGATCCCATGGCGGTTTTCTCAAGACAGTTTCTATGAGATCTTAAAAAGATAGTAGATTTTAAAATTTCATAAGATATATAAATCTACGCATCAAAAAACGTTGTCATTAACCAAAGTGAACAACCCAACCTTCTCAATTATTATTCCTTTTAAATCCTGGTCTGAGGAATTAGACGAATGCTTAGCGCATATCCAGAAACTTTCTTATTCCATGTTCGAAGTTATACTTTTACCGGATGAAGAAGTCGGTTTGCCTGATTTGGGTTTTGCAATAGATATAATTCCTACCGGTCCGATTAGCCCCGCACAGAAAAGGGATATTGGAGCAAAAAAAGCGGGGGGGCTTTACCTCGCATTTATTGATGATGATGCATATCCTCAATCAGATTGGTTAGATGTAGCAAATCAAATTTTGATTTCCCACAGTGATGTAGGGGCTATTGGAGGTCCAGGCATTACTCCAAAAAACGATCCATTTTGGGCGCGAGTTTCTGGCGCTTTTTTTTTGAGTGTTACGTCCGGCGGATTTCCTGAAAGATATGTTTCCTGTCCGCCATGCAAGAGTGTAGATGACTGGCCCAGTGTAAATTTAATAGTTCGAAAGTCTGTGTACGAGTTAATAGGTGGGTTCGATTCTAATTATTGGCCGGGAGAAGATACTTTATTTTGTTTGAAAATAATAAAACAAGCTAAGCTTAAGATCCTATATGTTCCTAACCTTGTGGTATGGCACCATAAACGCCCAGGTCTAATGAAACATCTTAGGCAAGTAGGTAATTATGGTAAACACAGAGGTTACTTTGTGAAAAACTATCCAGAGACTTCCTGTCGCATAAAATATTTCATTCCAACTCTTTGGCTAGTTTTTGTGTTATTGGGTGTTACACTTTCATCAGTTTCTCCATGGTTGGAATGGACATACCTAGTAGGTTGGCTGGCCTACTTTATTGTACTGGTTTTTTCGTGGAAAGAGATAATGCGCTTTGAACCGATAACCATAGCTATCGGTGCAACTCCTTATATTTTTCTGTCTCATCTTTGGTATGGAGGTAAATTTTTAGAGGGTTTGTTGTCATCAGAGCTTAAAAGGTCATTAGGGAGGTAAAAACTATTGTGCTTACTAAGCTGATTAAAATTAGAAACTTATCACCCTCGACCTATGTGCTTAGATTGGAAAGAAAAGGGTTTAACTTTCTTCCAGGACAATGTGTGAATTTAGGTGTAAAAGGTACTGGTATTAATCGAGAATATTCAACCTATTCGGGTAAAGATGATCCCTACATAGAGTTTTTGATTAAAGATGTGTCTGGAGGGTTGGTTTCTCCTGCCTTGCGAAAACTTGCTATCGGAACGGAAGTCGATATGCACGGTCCATATGGATCATTTACTCTCGACCCAGAAAAAATCAATACTTCCAGCTATTTTTTTTTAGGAACCGGCACTGGGATTGCGCCGTACCATTCCTATATCCGAAGTTTTCCTAATCTCAATTATCAGGTTATTGTAGGTATCAGATATAATAGCGAGCGTTACGATCAACAAGATTATGAGTCTTCTCGTATAACTTACTGTGTATCAAGAGAAAAAGGAGCAGATCTTCAAGGCAGAATCACAGATTATTTGAAAAACTTTAAGGTTATACCAAATCATATGTTTTATCTTTGCGGAAATAATCATATGATTAACGATTCCTACGAGCTATTGAGAGAAAAAGGAGCTTCAGGTCATCAAATTTTTACAGAAGCTTTTTTTTGATTATCTTGTGCACATTTAAGCCCAAATCCTAATGAAATAACCAATCTAAATTTTATGAAAATAGCGATATCATACCCTCCAATTGTAAATCAAGAAGGCCAGAAAGCCATGGTCTCCCAAAACCGAAATGTTCAATTTTTTAAAAAACCTACGTATCTTCTTCCAGTAATACACGCACAAGCCGCAACATGGCTGAGGGATCTGGGGTACGATGTTTTATGGGATGATGGTAATTCACAAGAAAAAAAATTTGATGATTGGTATCGTGATCTAATAACTTGGAAACCTGATGTTGTCGTTCTGGAAAGCACCACCCCTGTCATGAAGTTCTATTGGAATTTGGTTAACAGAATCAAATCACATATTCCAAAAAGCATAATTGTGATGACAGGGTATCATTCCATGAGAAAACCTGAAGAGACCCTTTTAGAAAGTTCAACAGATATCATCCTTAAGAGTAACCATATTGATTTTGTTTTAAGAAAACTCATTCCATATATTGATGAGCATGAAAACTGGAGGTCCACTTGCCCAATTGAAGGCCTGACAATCCGCCGGGATGAAAAGGACTTTTATGATACCGGAAACTTTAGACAAATCGAATCTCTTGACTTATCACCAGATGTGGATAGGAGTTTGGTAAGATGGAAAAACTACGCTTACGAAAATGGAAATTTCTTGCAAACTCCAGGAACATACGCCACAAGTGTTATCCGTGACTGCATGTTTGGAAAATGTACTTTTTGTCGATATAACGGTCCAGATCTAACTTTTTCAATGAGGTCTGTTAATAAGAGCTTAGATGAGTATCAACGTTTAATAGAGGAAAGTGGAGCTAAAGAAATATTTGATGACTCTGGGGTCTGGTATCGGGGAGCTGAAGCAAGGGCTTTTGCCCGTGGAATAATAGACCGGGGACTCCATAAGAAAGATTGTTATTTCGGTTTCAATACACGTTTTGGATATCTTGATGAAGAAACTGTTTCATTACTCTCTAGAGCTAACTTCCGATTTATCCTTGTAGGCTTAGAGGCCTGTGACCAGGAAACATTAGATCGTTTGGACAAAGGGTACAGTGTGGATGATGCGGAAAACAACCTCCGCTTATTTTCACAATATAGACTATCCCCCCACTTAACAATCATGGTTGGTTACTACTGGCAAACTCGACAACAATTAGAACAAACTATATGTTCAGTCCGAAAATTTATGTTTAGTGGGCTAGCGCGTACCTTACAAGTTACACTTTGTACCCCTCTGGATTTTACTCCCTACCACCAAGAATGCATCGATAAAAAAGTTCTACAGACAGATAATTATAATGATTTTGATATGAGTCGCCTCATTGTCGAAACCCCTATTCCTCACGATGAATATTATAACGCTATACAAAAAATATATCGATTGGCTTTTCATCCATTTTTCATTCTGCGACAGTTGAGATTTCTTTTGAGTCTAAAAAAGTCAGATTGGCAATTCATTTTTACATATGGACTCCGTGCTATACGGAGAGTAAATCAACATATATTCAATCTAACTAAAAGCCATTCAACTCGTGGGGAATGTGCCAAAAATGGAAATCATGGGAGGTATGCTCATGATCCGTTGTATCGCGAAACTCCTCAGCAACTAACCTTGAATAAAAAATAGTATTTTTTGTGAAGAGGGTTCTTAATCGGCAACATCTCTGCGGGTTCTTACTCTTTAGAAAATGGTTTTTCCTGAAAAATTTTTTTTAAATGAAATGTTATCTTGTGCTTGAAATAAGATTTGAGCATTTTTAGTATCACATAATTAAAATTCTAAAAAAGTTACTTTAAGGTGAAACTTTTAGTTAAGGAGTATATGCGAAATATTTTTCAATCGGGAAACACACTTCTTTTCGGATTATTATTTATTGGATTCTTTTTAATTTTTCCACAAAGGGGTAATTTTGGAGACGATGGAAATATATTTATAATTTTTCAAAGCAATGTCATTGAATATGTAGAAAGCGAAAACAAGGAACCCTTTTTTAAATATTTAAAAAATAAGCATTCAGAATTTCATAAAAATCATTTGGCTGATCCTGAAGAGAAAAACCATTATAAATTGTTCGGAATGTATGGTTTGCTCACTGCTCCAGTCCAAGATTTTAATATAAGCATAATTTTAAGTCGAGTGGTGGAGTTTTCCCTTTACCACATATTTTTTAAAAAACTCGACATCGAGCAATGTATTGTTGTTTATATTTTTATTGTTTTTCTTGCGACATTTGTTTATGCGTTTAAATTCGGAAGTGAAGTTCTTGATAAAAGTTTTGGCATTATTTTAGCAACAATTGTTGTGTCAAATATTTACTTCGCGCAGCTAAACAGGACATTCTTGTTCAGCCATATAGCTGTATACCCGTTATTTTTTTTAATGACGTTTTACTATTTAATTTCTTTACATAATTCAAAAAACCAGAAGAAAGGACCCTTGGTAGTTGGACTCTCCATAGCACTTGCCTTGGCATTTCTTAATGGATACCCGAATACAAACTTTGTACTCATGGGACTTTTGGGTGCTTTTATTGTTGTTTTGATTCTATTTGCCGGGTTGAATAAAAATAAATATAAATTAATAAACATAGGACATTATGTATATACGCTAATTATAGCCCTTATTTTAGTTATCCTGGTTTCAGGAGTTTGGAGCACTCTCCTTGGGTATGACTTCCTTTATGCATTGAAAGTGATTTTTGGCACTCGAACGTGGGGAATGGTTTTTGAGGGGAATCTCGGATATAGCGTTTTGATAGATTACAATGCTAAGTATTTAATTGAAAAAGTCTCTGCCATTATTAGATTGTTATTTACCGAGTCCAATTATATTTATGGCGCTCATGAACCATCATTTCTTCTTCATTTAAACCTCCTAAACTATTTTGAGAAGTTCTTTTTGCTCGCAGGTTTATTCTTTTGGATAAAAAATATTCGAAATAAAACGCTTATTAATTTATTTCTTTCATTTATATTTGTTTTTTTTTGGGTACGCGGGATATCTCATAAATCTGGAGGGCCTATTGGAAGAACCGAATTCGATTATATTTTTTGCGTATTATTTTTTGTGGGTTATGGTTGTTATTGTACTTTCCAACACCTTATAAAGTCCCCCCCCAGCTCTATAAAAAAATCTAACCGTCTGGGCCAGTCTGGAATAACTTTGTACTCTTTTCTAGTTGTCGAGATAATTTTAAATAGCTTTATCTTCAACTATTATTATGTGTACAAGTACAATGAGTCGCTAGGGTTACATAATGGGGCATACCAATTAAGAAAATTATATAGAAATGAAATTAGCGATAAAAAGAATTTTCTGGTGTTGGATTTCATGCAACCGGGTTACTACAAATATCACATTGATAATATTTCCTTGCTACAAGGAGATATTAATTATCTGTCGATTGAAAAGTTTCTGGAAAAATTCAAAGACCCTGATGACTTTATAGATTTTCTGAGAGAGAATCCGGAGTCAAACTATTATTTTATTTTTCCAAATAATGTTGAGACGGTTGCTAATGCTCAATATAGAAATGATATGCGTGCATCCTTGGTGAGGCTATATAAGCATATCAGTCTACATGATTACTATAAAGTCATTGAGGATCGTAGAGGAGTTCCAATTTATTATGTGTGGAAAATTTCTTATGACAATGTATTTAATTACTTAAAGCTAAACGATAAACAGTCGACTTATGCAATTAATTTAAATAATGGTGAAGTCTTAAAATATCTAGATTTTCCAGGTAACGTAAAATCTGTAACCTTGGAATCCGCTAAAACGAGCTTGAAGCTTGATTTTTCAAAATCTTATTTCAATAAATTTCATTATTCCTTTGATGACAAAAGCCTTGTTGAAGTTTTTAACAACTTTGATAGTGATGACAAGTTCTCAAATATAACCAATAAAGAAGCAAGGGTTGTGCACGAGCCCCAGCATAACTATTATGGGATCAGGGTGGATTTGCTCGAAGGTGTAAATCCAGTATCAAATGTGGATTTCCAATACAATTTTGGCGCTCCAGTAAAAAGTGTTTATTTAAATGTCCCCTTTTTATTCTTCAATGACAAGGATTTAGTTAATTCTTTTGGTGTGTATATGAAAAACAATAAAAAAGAACCATGGAAAAAAATATACCAAAAAATATCTAATGGATCTATGCTCATTTCTGATCAGAAACAATTTGAATTATTTGATATCTTTGCTAAACAATACACAGCTCCTTTAGGGCCACATACGATGAATACGTTTAATGGGATTGTTGATAGTGGTAGGAACAATCAGATTCTCATACGCTATCAAATGAAGGTTTATAAAAAATTTGTGAGACCTTTATCCATGACATGGCATGAAGAGTCCTCACCAAATCAACTGATATTTAATGTTGACACATCTCAGCAAAAAGACTTTCTTTCATTGGCTAATCAGGTTGGCAAGCTAAAATTGACCTTTGAGTTTAAAGAGAATGTTAAACCTAAATATTCAGACTTGGCCAGAGATGATATTTTGGGGTATGGCCTTGCTAGAAGGTGATTTGTAGAAAACGTTTTGTCTTAACCTCACTTACTTTTTGTCCAAAGAAACTAAATACTCTGCCGTCCCCAAAATACCGATTTTTTGCATGAGGAGTCGAACATTATAATAGCCCGGAGTATTCTTCTGGTGTGGGTATTTGACTGCAATGCGCAGACACGAATGCAATTTAAAAGAAGTTTATTGTAATGTATATCCCCTAAAAATTTTTAAAATAACCTACGACGGCTCAGTAAGGTTATATGATTTATGTTAGTAACATAATATTTTCTTAGAATTATCCTATAAGTCAAGTTGGATTTCTTTCAACATTAAAATCTTCAATTAAAGATGACTATCAATTATATAAAGCGAGTATCGCTTTTGCGTAAATTATGATCAGAAACATTTTGCCAAAATATGCTCCCGTTATTATATATGGCTTTCTTGCGATTATTTTTTATTTAACCCACTACAAAGAAGGATTTCTTTTTTTAAGAGGTGATACTGGTTATCCTTTGGCACCAGATATTTATTTAAAAAATCATATGTACAGCTGGTTCAATACCTATTGGACAGGTATGGCAGCCGGACATTCGCTTAGCTTTGGATTCCCCCTATTAGTTGTAATATATTTGTTAAACCTCGTACTTGATCCTAGCCAAAGCCAGATGGTTCTTTTAACATGCCTGTTCTTTGCAAGTGGATATTTGCCATATGTATTTTTCTCTTTGGCCACCCCTGAAAGTTTGAAAAGTAATATATTAGGGGGGCTTTTTTACATGCTAAATATTCCAATTATTGGTGAATGGTATGTTCCTAATCCTTGGTTTTTTCTGGCCTATGTCGGTCTTCCAGTCACAGCTATAGGTTGCTACTTTCTAACAAAATATTATTGGCGTGGAGTTCTCTGTTTGATTTTGGGTTATTTATCCATCACGTCAAGTTTTACGAACACACCAATGATTGGGATAGTAATTATGTCAAATGTTTTGATTGTGTTTTATTTTGGAATCTCAAGGAACATTGATTTTAGGAAACAAATATTTCTGGTTACGTCTATAGTTTTAATTTTTATATTGACCAATTTTTGGTGGCTCGGTTTACTTTGGGATTACAGAGAAGAGGGATTGGCTATTCTGAGTAGTATTGATCTGACTACTTGGGCAGTAGATTCATCAAGAAATGCCCATATTTTTAATTTGCTTACAAATAACTTCACGCCTTCTCTAGCTGGGCGTTCAATAGCTTATCCCGCATTTCTTGAAAGCTCTATTATTATTTGGTTGTATGTTTTCTTCCCAATAATATTTTTGGCTTACTTATTAAAGAATTTTAAAACTCCTCATATTGCTTATTTGCTTATAGTGTATTTCGCTATTATGTTTTTGGTTAAGGGTACCCAAGCTCCATTTGGATCAATCTATCTCTTTATGCTTAAATATATTCCTTACTTTGGGTTATTTAAAACACCGGCAGAGAAATTTGGCGTGTTATTTCTGTTTTGGCAAGCCTTTATTTTGAGTATAACTTTTAAGAAAAATATGCATATCGTTGTTGGGGCATTAATAATTATATTACTGGCATACCCAGCTTATACTGGAAATCTATTCCCAGATATTTCAACAAATAAAGGCATAAAATTAAAGGCCCGGCAAAAGGTTCCATGGTCCTATAAAGAAGTTGCCGCAATAATTAATGAGGATGAATTTAATGGACGAGTTTTGCTTTTGCCATTAGTCAGGAATTACCAAGTTACGTACAACTCCACTAATTACCGAGGTTTACCGTTCTTAAAAACTATGATCAAAAAACCTTTGATTGGGAATTGGAACATCGAAAGGGATAATGCATTTCTTTTTTTAAAGAATCTCAATAACGAACCTGTATTTAGCGCCTGGGCTAAAAGATTTAATATTAACTGGATTGTTTTAAATAAAGACTTAGGTTCCCAGCTTACAAAAAACCCTTCGGATGGCATAATAGATATAGAGTTAATGTTGAATTCCGGTGAGGGTTATAAGAGGGTTGGTGAGTTTGGAAACCTGATTTTGTATAAAGCAAAAATCAAGGAAAACTCTAAAGAAATTGCATCGGAAGGAATAGTTCCACATATTTATTCACCTTCAAAAGTGAGCATAGTAAAGTTTAAATAATTACGCCAATATAAGGTTTGCCGTAACTGGTATTTTTTTATGCGATATTTTAAAAAATCTATATATATTCCTTTATTCATGGTTATGATTTTAATTTTTTTATTGCCTTATAATGTTTCAGGAAAACAGTCAATCATACCAATTCCTACAACTAAATTAATAAGAGATATGGATCTAGATGAATTAGTTTTTTTCTGGGATCAACTTGATGAGACTCGGAAGAAAATTCTGGTAGATTTCCTCCGAGAATATGATGAGGTTGAAAGCCCAATATTCGAATATACAAGAATAAGTCCTGATAAATATTATTTGAATGTCCATAAATTTGATTCAAATTTCATCATAAACTTTTCTGAAAAATTTCACAACAAATGGAAGATTTACGTTGTTAAGCCACACGGAAAAAATTTTTCAACTATTGGTAAAAGCTTTCTTGCGAAAAATATAAAAACTAAAGATAACCTCGGCTATGGGGCCAATTTGAATAAAATAAAATCTTATGTAAAAAAAGGGTGGTTAAATTTTCAAACGGAAGGTCACAAAAGTGCTTTTATTTCTAAATTATTTTACAATTCAGTTCAAAATGATAATTTGCCAAGAGGAAATTTATTTGACACCTTCGGCAAAACTTCTTTCCCGGATGAATACCATATAACAGGAAATTCGCTTTCTAATACGTGGCTTATTGATACCAATTATCTTGAAAAATATTTTGCCGAAAAGATTGTTAAAACTACAGAAAATGATCACGAAATAGGTTTCATAATTGAATTCGCGCACAGAAAACTAGTTATTAAATGTTTAGCTGTTTCAGGTCTCTTCATATTGACTGTAATCTTTATCAATGTTTTAAAGGTAAGCAATGATCCTATTTCACGTTGGTTGAGGGAGATATGAAAAGTTTAACAACACCCACTCTAAAATTCGATTACTGTCCCTTATAACGAGTCCCCTTATTTTATTTTCCATCTCCGATACTCATGTTTTTAAAAATTAATTATTGCCAAGATTCTATTTTAGGTGGAATGTTCCGAATCTTTTTGACAGGGCTTGTGTTCCTTTTTTTAGGTGGGGGTGGGATCTGCAGCGGTGCGAAGATAGATGAATTTAATAAAAATTCTACTTTCTACCAAAAGTTTTCAACTGGTAAAGCAATTAAATATTACAAGAATATAGAAAATGGAACTAATTTAGCACCTTTATCTTACGATTATTTTGTTTTTGATAAGCCATCTATAAAATTAAAGGAAAAAAATAATTGGGCTTTAACATCAAAAAATAATCAGCGCATTCCAAATAGCAGCCTATCTTTTTTAGAAATCCCTCTTGAAGTTCCAGAACAATATTTAAATAAACCTTTAAAGAAATCTCGAAATCTATATTTAGACTACACTGAAGAATACCTTGATGCGAGCAATATTAAACATCAAGATGTAAGGCATTCTATTGTTATGTTGAAAATATTTATTGAAAATAAACAGTTGAATCAAAAGTGGGTAATATACGCTCCTTTTTTATATATCGCCGGGCAAATTGATCTCCCAGAAAAATGGGCACCAAAAAACATATGGTATCTGATAAGGCGTGAACTCGGATTGCCCCCAAATAATATAGGTCGGTTTTCATATAAACATAATGACTCACGTTTCAAGATAAGAATGCATAAACAATTAGATAATTATTATGGTATGAAAATAATTGTTGATAGATCCTATAGCGCATCAGTTGCTGATTTAGGACCAGGGGAAGATGAAAAAATTTTCCATATGCGTGTTGGGGAAAAGGATGATTTTAATTATTCTGGGGAAGTAATTATGGACGCGACTCTGTCAAATCATCAGAATAATCTAGTCGCCACCTCTTACTTGTCTAACGATTATTCAAAAATTAAATTGAAAGATGAATCTAATATTTACATTGAAGAACTAACATTCAATTTCTCATTATTAGAGTCGCCGCCCAACCTCCATTCTTTTGTTAAGCAAATATCGCTTTACAAATCATCAAGAGATAAACTGATAGCGAATTATAAAAATAATTTATTTGAGCCAATTGTTTTAAACCCTCGGTTTATAAGAGATATGGGTGAAGGGATAGGAAGATTAGAAGTGGGTTTGTCTAATTTTCCTGGGGAATTAAAAAAAAGAATTCTTGTTAATGGAACTAAACTTTTAAAGGCTGGTTTAATCATAGGCACACGGGAATTACGTGTGAAGAAGGTATCGATTTATAAAAAAGGGTTTTTAAACTTTAGAAAAACACCGGAATTAATTATTTTTAAAAATAAAAATTATTTAAACCGGGAAGATATATTAGATAGGCTTCCATTGCAAATTGACCATGTCAAAATAATAAATGCCCATGATAAAAAAATAACAATGCCACTGTTAAATGGGATTTCCCCATCCTTATTTCCAGAAAATTCATTAGTCGCCAATTTTTTATTATTTATTTTATATTTTATTGGAATTGTTTTATGTTTTATTGCGGTTAGAAATCATAAAAAAGTATTGACTGGTACTGTTTATCTGTTTACCACTATTTTTGGTCGATTTCGTGCAAGGTCCAATTATTTTGCTTTCTTAGGATTATTTTTGTATTTTTTAGGGTTATTAATTTCATTGTTCGCGAGCGTTGGGCCATTTAAGCAAGTTTATTATGAGGCTAATTTTGTTTTTAAGGACATTTTTTACACTTTAGGTGGGTTGATTTTAGCCATAAATTGGAAATACCAATGTGTGAAAATTTATATGAGATTGAAAAACACCCGATTGAATGCTCTTATAAATCTTTTTAAAAACTATAACTCATCTTATGTAACTGGAATTTTCTCAGTTCTATTTCTTTGCGTAGCATCAAGGCAATTTTATTTGCCTTTGGTTGAAATATTCTCCTCGTTGTCAATTTTTTTAATTCTTGTTGGAGGTTATCATTATATTTACCAAAAGACCGAATACGATCTTGACGTGTCGACCAATAATACTTGAGGTGGACATAACTTTAAGGATGATTATGATTTGTGAAATCTAATGCTAAATTTTTATGGTGGGCTATAATTTCTTTAAGCAGGTATTAGAGTGGCACTTGAAAATTGAATATGGCGGTTAAAATAGTTAAATACTAGGCATGTATAACATCAATTCAATCTTTTTTGATTGAATTATATATACCGGTGACTACGCGTTGATAAACTTCTAGACTCTTGGATGAGATGGAATAAAAATCTGACTAATGCGTTTTAATTATTTAGGTAGTTCTGGCAAACCCTAGTTTCTTAAATTAATTTTTCAAATGAAATGAAAAACATACCTTTTCCTATTAAATTTCTAGGGATTTCAGTCGTCTTTGTTTATGCCGGATCATTGGCTTTCTCTACTTATTTAAACCTATTTATCCTTGATTCCATTACCAATACTCTGACACAAATAATTGGGAATAAGGTCGATATTAATTCTATTGATGTTCGCTTTAGAGAAGGGGTTGCCGTAAAAATTAATGGTATTGAAATTCGTTCTAATCATAAAAACCAAAAAATATTTTTTGCAAAAAAAGTTTCTTCCCTAATTACCTATAGTTCACTTTTTTCTGGAAATATAAAAATAAAAAAAATCTATATTCACCAACCTAATGTTTACGCGCAAAACTTATTATTTGAATATAAAAAATTATTACCCGAATTTTATTTAAGAAAAATAATTGGCAGTTATGTCGCCAATGATAATAACCAGATAACAAGTTTAAAAAAAAATAAATTCTATGAAAAATTAATTTCAATAAAATTGCCCAACAAGCCTAACTCCAACTTGTTGATAATCGAAGCACAAAACTCTTCGAAAAATATAGTTCGTGATCGTATAAGAAAAAAAATAAAA
>JYMV01047804.1_pt1 | contig 13465 bp, 12 predicted proteins | sample 338911 | NCBI WGS metagenome assembly JYMV01 (sample SAMN03354496, study PRJNA234377) | hydrothermal vent metagenome | biome: Deep sea; feature: Hydrothermal plumes at the Eastern Lau Spreading Center, Western Pacific Ocean; material: Seawater | place: Tonga | collected 2009 | depth 2000 m m
TGTCATTCGCGGTCCAGTGTTTGCAGAATCTGCAAAGACATGATGTCCACCATGGAATTGTGCATTGAGTACAACTCGACAAATCTGATCGTCATAATCAGAAACCCCGAAGAGCGATTTCATGAACCGCCCACCGTAGTGATCGCTGCTGAAGCCGCCAATCCAAAATACAACGGGATATGGAGTTTCCCGATTTGGGTTGTAGTCATCGGGGACGATGACGCACGCCCCATGGAGCACATCTCGACCATAGAACGCACTGAGCAATGGGCTGCGTTCTTCGACAAGACGAAGATTTTTATGTGGTTTCCACGTTCGGGATGAAATACGTGTATTGAGCGGCATTTTCACGACGCCAGCGACAGATCCATCGCCCTCAATTTGTACCACATCGCTGTACAGACCACCTTCCGATGCGATGCGGGACTGGTCATTATCGTTGCGGAACACTGCAACTGCATTCCATGGCCCCTCGCCAATTGATGAGGGAGAGCCATCCATCCCGTCGGCGTTTTCACCGATGTTCAGTGGTGTGTTAGCTTTCCAGTTTTCAACATCCATGGCAAAGAAGGGCTCGGGGTTGAACCAATCTGGACCACCAAGCGACGGCACTGGTTTCTTTGTGAGCATGATGTAGACACGACCTGTCAACTCTTCGCCAGCCATGCCATCATGGGTGACAACAAAGCGAAGATCTGTATTGGTATTGCGTGTGCATCCCCCGATGCATACCAAAAAGACAAATGCCAACACAAAATTTTTCATAGTGAACATCATAGGCTTTTTGATCGAGCGATCCAAGCCCAAATCACGACGCTAGTGGCAAGGAGTAATGCACCGTTTGCTTGATGTGCAGTAGTCATCAATATTTCGTACAACGGGATGGTCTCTCCATCATTGAGGATGATGACGATCAATGCCCCACCACCGAGCAATAATTGTACGCACACAAGAATCAAGAGCAAGGTTCCCAATCGAAGGAGTGAAGCTGAACCGCGTGCCCTGCTTCGAATTCCCACAATCACAGCCAACACCAAAACCACAATTGCCATCGTGATGTGTGTGTACAGCACATGGGTTGCTCTTGGCGCCAAATTCTCATCAGAAATCATGTGACGATAGACAGCACCAAGAATGAGTTGGATTCCCATGGAGTGCACAAGCGCAGTCGCCCACTTTCGATCAGCTGCTGAGCAGACCTGCTTGATCGTTTTCCACTTTGGTGACATCATCGCTGCAATCCACGCTACACCTGCAAAAATCAGTTGACCGACAACACCATGAACGATTCCAATCCAAAGATTTGGTGATAACGATTCTCGATCTTGAGACAGGGTGAGATGTCCCGTGACCCGCAAGCCACCAAGCACCCCTTGGATACAAACAAAGAAGAAGACAATTGTCACCAACACTCGAACTGCGGGACTGGTCTTCCAACGCCAAGCACACACAACCATGATCAGCGAAGTCAAGCCGACGAACATGCCTGTCAATCTGTGGGCATGCTCAAAGAAGATGCCTTCATTTTCGGGTGATACCATTTCGGTGAGTGGATACAACAACATGTTGTGGCCATAACTGTTTGGCCAATCTGGAACCGCGAGCCCTGCCTCCATGCCTGTCACCAAACCACCCGTCACCAACATCAAGAAGACAAGTGCGCTTGCAACGACAAAGAATGCGTGCTCCCAATCGATGGTTCTTGGGCACTTCTGAAGGTTTTTGTTGAATACAGATCCAATTATTCCAAGAGCAACCGACACCACGACCAATCCACACACCCACAACAGTAGTTCACTGGCGGCTGCCGAACCAACGATGCTACCAATGAGCAACAAGTTCAACATTGCACTGCAAAGTCCGACCATCGCGCCGTTCTTTTTGGATCCGGCGTGTCTTGCTGCAAGCGGAAGACAGAGGGCTGCAAGAACGAACAAGATCTCACCCCCAACTTGCCCTGAAAAAAGTAGGGCGATGTATGTAAAAACCCACATCGCTGTGGTTGCACCAAGGGCAAGCGTCAGGGTTCGAGCATTGTTGTTTACAGTTTCCATGGTGTGCTGGAAAGGTATACTACTGGGCTTGCCATGAAAAGCACGACAGTACCATCCCATACCGCAATTACGCAGGATTCTCCAAGCCTTTTCAGCTTGTATTGTGACTTGACCAAGATCCGCTTAAGCATGATGGTTGTCATCACAACTGCAGTCGGTTTCATCATGGCGAGCACCCTCGGAGTTGATTGGATGCGTATGTTGTGGACGGTGCTTGGAACAACATGCTGCGCATGTGCTGCTGCTGCCCTGAATCAGGTTGCCGAGCACTCTAAAGACGCCGCAATGAACCGAACAAAAAACCGTCCCATCCCTGCTGGGCACATTTCTCCACTCCACGCTTTTATCGTTGGCGTATTGCTCTCCTACATCGGGGTCGCGATCATCAGTTTTGGTGCATCAGTCGGTGCGGCGGGACTCGCGCTGCTGACAATTCTCATCTACGTATTGATCTACACACCGCTCAAGACTCGAACATCATTCAATACCATTGTTGGTGCTGTCGTTGGCGCGATTCCCCCACTCATTGGTTGGGTCGCTGCTGCGGGCTCGATTGGTCGCGGTGGAATTATTCTTGGCGGCATCCTCTTCATCTGGCAACTTCCACACTTCCTCGCACTGGCGTGGATGTACAAAGACGACTACCAAACAGGCGGGTTCAAAATGTTGCCCTCGCTTGATGCAAGCGGCGAGTTAACAGCACGAGCGAGTGTGATGACAAGCATGTGCCTTGTGCCTCTGGCGTTGTTTATGTCGATCTCGGGCTCAACACATATTCTGTTTGCAATCGTTGGTTCAATCCTTGGGCTTTGGGTAACCAGCCGTAGCATCACCTTTTGGCGAAAGCGAGATCACGCATCAGCACGCAGGTTATTTATCGCAACGATTATCTACCTACCGATTCTTCTTGTTTTCATGTTAATCGACCGTCAAACAATGCAATGGATCGAGATGGGTTCATAGAGGAACACTGCTGTGACTGATACCCACATACGATTGACGTTTAGAGACGGTGGTTGGGTGCTTGCGATGGCGGGTGCCGCCGTGGTTGGTATTACAGCGTGGGCGATGCTCCCCGCGGTCTTGCGATTGAGTGACCACGCACCTGGCGACAATTCAACGATTGAATCCTACGAGTTTGATCTCTCGAATCTCAGAATGACTAGAGAGACAATCGTCCCAGCGATGCAACACCGAAACATGGCACCTGTGTTGAATGAACCTGAAATTTTGTCGCCTGAGCAAGCCCTTGAGCGAAATTCAGTGCACCTCAATCCCTACCTTGTATCAAACGATCTTGTCGTTGGCATCACCATCAATGGCGAATCAAGGGCATATCCCCTGCATGTACTCCACGTACACGAAATCATCAACGATGTGCTCGGTGAAGAACCCATCGCAGTGACATGGCATTGGCCCAGTGGTCATGTTGCGGTATACGGACGAAATGTAAATGGCAGGGAACTACAATTCGCAAACAGTGGGCTAGATCTATGACAAGCAAGAGGTTGTGGGTGGCGAGCAATTGTTTTCGACGATCCTTGGCATGTCCATTACAGGCACTCCTGTTCAGCTAAATGCAATTGCACACGATGTTGTTAGTTGGCGAGCGTGGAACGAGATGTATCCCGAGTCGACGGTCATCGCATCGATCAAGGAACTCAAAAAACGATATCGCAAGGGTGATCCAAAGATCTACTTTCTCACCGACACAATTTACTTTCCTTCATCACCGATGCCGACTGATGGCACCGATCCCAAGACAGCCGTGGTTGTAATTCGAACGAACACCGGCCATGTTGTATTCTCAATTCCACAATTACTTGAACAAGTCGATGACAGTGGTGTGGTGCAAGTGAGTGTCGGTGGAAACAAGCTCAACATCTCGGTCAACCAATCACCGCTCTATGCAATTGTGCGAGATGACAAGGGCTCGGTTGTCCAGAGCCAACGATCTTTGTGGTTTGCGTGGTACGGGAATCATCCCAACGACACCATAACAACGCCTTAATGTTTTAGTTCATCAAGTGCTTGCGAAACGATTGGAGTATCGCCCTTGATAATGTCTGGTTGATACGCAGTTGAATCAGTGAGTGCCATCCCCACGAACAACATGACAAGCAGAATTGCAAACACATAGATAAATCCAATGACGGGACGATCCCACCGAAGGTGCATGAAGTACAAGCCAACGAGTGTTGCTTTGATCGTAGCAACGACCATCGCAACGATGATGTTCAATTCACTGATGTTGATGTCAGCAAAATCGTATCGTGACACCCATACTGTGACTGCGGTTAGAAAGAGCAAGATGCCACAAATGAGCGCCAAGAATTTGACAGGAACGATATGTCCTATTTGGTCGTCGTGATGGTCGTGTTCGGCGGTAGTCATACTAAGTCTCGTCTTTGTTCTTAATCCTCGTCACCGGGATGCGCAACACCCTCTTTCCAGTGATACCCTTGCTCTTCTTCGTCCCATTCCAGAACACTAAAGTCATAACAATCACCCACGGTTGGTTGTTCAGCAAAGTTGTCCCATGGTGGAGGTGATGCACATTGCCACTCTAGGCTTCTGCCACCCCAAGGGTTCTTGGGTGCCCTGCGGTTGCTGAAAATCGATTCCAGCAAGTAGATCAAAGTGATCACAAAACCTATCGCCATAATCGTTGAGCCAATGGTTGAGATGATGTGGTAGATCTGCAACTCAGGCATATCGGTGTAGGTTGCGTATCGCCGCGGCATGCCCTTGGAGCCAAGCATGAACTGGGTAAAGAACGTCATGTTGAATCCAATAAAGACTAGAACTGCTGCGAGGCGACTCCAGAACTCGTTGTAGAGTTTGCCGGTCATCTTGGGCCACCAGTGATGAATACCTCCAATAAATCCAATCAGGGCGGAGCCCATCATGACGTAATGGAAGTGAGCAACCACAAAGTAGGTGTCGTGCAGGTGCACATCAGTTGCAAGCGTGCCAAGGTGAATTCCAGTCAAGCCGCCGATCGTAAAGATAAAGAGGAAGGACAGGCCATACAACATCGGCGCATTCCATGAGATTGAACCCTTGTACAGCGTTGCAAGCCAGTTAAAGATTTTTACTGCAGATGGAATGGAAACACTGAAAGTAATCAGCGAGAAGATGATGTTCATCAACGGTGATTGGCCAGATGTAAACATGTGATGCCCCCACACAAGAAATCCGAAGAGTGCAATCGCGATTGAACTATACGCGATGAACTTATAGCCAAAGATGTGACGGTGAGAGTGCACTGCAATCAGTTCACTGACAACACCCATCGCTGGCAAAATCATAATATAGACAGCGGGATGAGAATAGAACCAGAAGAAGTGTTGATACAAGACTGGGTCACCACCCATTGCTGGATCAAAAATGCCAATTCCAACCGATCGTTCAACAATAAGCAGGAGCAATGTGATGCCAATGACTGGAGTCGCAAGGACTTGGATAATCGCAGTTGCATAGGTAGCCCAGAGGAACAGCGGCATCTTGAACCATGTCATGCCCGCCGGGCGAAGTCGGTGGATCGTGACAATGAAGTTCATGCCCGTGAAGATTGAACTGAATCCCAGCACAAAGGCACCAAGCAGCGCGGGGATCACGCCCCCCATCGACGATGTCTTGTCGATGCTGTACGGCGTATAAAAAGTCCAGCCGGTGTCGAGACCGCCCACAGCGAGTGAGAGGAGGAAAAAGATCAACCCAAAGACCCAAAGCCACCAACTAAAGAGGTTGAGTTTCGGGAACGCAACATCCTTCGCACCAAGCATAATCGGCAATACAAAGTTCCCAAGCGCCGCTGGCACACCCGGAATAATCACCAAGAAGACCATCATTGCACCGTGCACTGTAAATGCCTGGTTGTATTGATCCTGCGTCATGAGCGTGCCTTCTGGAGTCAGCAAGTGGAATCGGATCAACATGGCGAACACGCCAGCGATAAAGAAGGCGATCCGTTTGTGATCAAGCGTGAACAACCATGACCACACACCCTTGGTGTGATTCAGGTAGTTGTCTGTCACAGGTCCTTTGCTGTTGTAGATAGATGCTGACATTGTTATTCCCTTGGCGTCCCGTCTCGATTGACGATGATGTTGCCTTCTTCATCAGTCAGGGTATCGAGATTCTTGAACATCTCAATAATCGCTGTAATTTGTTTGTCCTTAAGTTGCCCTTGGAACGACGGCATCGAACCAAGGAATCCCTTGACAATGTGTTTTTGAGGATCAAGTATCGAAGTCCGGATGTAATTTTCCGGTACACCGTACACAGTGTTACTCCCAAACAAATCCGACAACTTTTCACCGGAGGTGAATCCCACCTGTCCTGCATTCACACGATCCCACAAACCCTTGAACGAGGGTCCCGTGCTCTTCGCTCCATCAAGTGTATGACACGATTGGCAACGGTTGTATAACCGGTTGATGGCATAAGCAGGCAGTTGCTCAATCGACATGTCTACGTATTCACTCGCAAGTTTGACCATTCGCGCCGCAAACTCATCTGCAGGGATGACATGTACTTTTGCGAGCATCTTTGAGTGGTCTTTCCCGCAATATTCGGTGCAATTCAGTTGGTATACACCAAGTTTGGTGGCTTCAAACCACAACGATGTGTAGCGACCGGGAATGACATCCATTTTCACTCTAAAACTAGGGATCCACAAACTGTGCAAGAGGTCTTTTGACGTCATCAACAGCCTGACAGGGACACCAAGTGGTACGGTCAACTCTGCAACTTCGGTCGCGCCGTATGTTGGGTGGTCGAACGTCCAAGACCACTTCTGTGCTGTGACTTGAACCTCGTAACATCCTTCGGGAGCTTCCATCAAATCAAGATACCCACGCATCCCCACTACGAAAATGACAATAACGAGCAACAATGGAAGCACTGTCCACACAATCTCGATGGTCGTGTTGTGGGTGGGTCCGTCGGTCACCATCACATGCGATGTACGACGATACTTCACTGCAAAGTAAACAAGCGCACTCACAATAGCGGCGAAGAAGAAGTAACAAATCCAGTTGATCAACGCAAACGTCACATCAACGCTTTGGGCAACAGTTGATGCTTGTTCGGGCAACCAGAAGGTCTCAGGATTCCCAACCGTTGTTACAAAGAGGTTTGAAATGATTGATGACATCAAGTTCATTCAATATCCCTCTTATGTGTGCCTGTGGAGCGGAGTCGCTCAGGGGTTGTCCATCCGAGGACAGCGAGCCCTCCGAAGAGAAACACGAGCATCAGCACAGCGCCCGATCTCATCAGTTTCCACGCACTTGGCGTGTAACTATTCCGTTCAGGATCATATTTAAAACAATTGAAGAGCAAAAGTTTATCGAGCGTCGTTCCAATTCGGCCTTCGGATGCTTCAATCAATGCAAACCGAAGATCCTTCCCAGAAAACTGAACATCGTTCATGTATTTTGAGATGCGGCCATCGGGTGTCATAAACATTATGCTCGCGGTGTGATGAAACTCACCCGTGTACTCATCGAACACGTACCCAAAACCGAGGGCATCGGCAAGGATTGTGATGTTCTCCTGATCCCCTGTCAAGAAATGCCAGCCTTTGTCGGCACCTTCTCGATCGTAGTGGCCGAGATAGCCATTTTTATTCGTCATGGCAAGTTTGGCATCTTCTTTTGGATTGATGCTGAGGGTAACGACATCGAACTCATCCCCGAGTGTCCATTCCATCTCTTCTAGACCTGCAGTCAATCCATTCAAGGTCAAACTGCAAAGCATGGGACATCGATAGTAATTCAGGGTGATGATGATGGGTTTTTCACCATCGAAAAAATCTCCAAGGACGATGTCATATCCGTACTCATCAACGAACACGAGATCGAGCGGTATTTGGTCGTCAAGATGTTCGGTAATTCCAACACCTTCAAGTTCAGGAACCTTCTCATCTGCGAAGGTTGGTCCCGCCGCAAGAGATGACGACAACCCGCAACAAGAGATCATTGCGATTGCAGGCAACCAAAATGCACGTAGATTCATCATGAGATTAGTTCGCATTCCCCGCAACAATGTTCATCGCATCATGGATTGGAATAACAAGACGATCGGAAACCTCACCTGAAGAGGGGTCTTGTTCACGAACCCAATGGGCTGTTTCTTCAATCACTGCACGCTGGGCTGCTTGCACCATGTACTTTTGGTCATACCGAATATTAATGTTCTTATCGAGGGCTTCAGTAGTTGCTGCACGGTAGTAAATGCCACACGCAATCGAAACAGTTGTGATCATCAAGAATGCACTCCCAATACCGATGGCCCAAGTTGCCCAACAGTTCGGGTCTTCCTGTTCTGGAGTGAGATGGGGTTGTTCGTGTGGTGTATTCATGTGTGTATTCGCTTATGCATTTTCAAAATGCAGTGCCTCGTCAAGTCGTGGATCAGCAGTCGCAACAAGATTGCAGGAGCGTAGATTGATCAACGTCCCACCGCATAACAATGCAATCATGCCAAATAAACAGGTAAAGTTCAAGATGCTCCATCCATATCCGATTTCAATTTCTCCATCTGCTGCCCAAGTTGCCAACTGATTGTATGAAGTTGCTTCGACAATCGCTTCCTCTGGCACGACGGGCATCACAAGCCAATAGATGTCGACGAAAAACATCAACAACAACCATGAAGCAATGATCGGCAGGGTAAGTCGCCATCGCTTAGTCCACCGGGTGATAAGGAAGACAAATGGTGCCATGAAGTGACCAAAGAGCAAGAGCAGGGAGACTGGTCCCCAACCGCCAAGTTGACGAACGATGTACCAGTTGGTTTCGACCGGCATGTTTGCGTACCAGATCAGCATGTATTGACTAAACGCAATGTACGCCCAGAACACGACACCAAATGCAAACAATAATTTTCCAAGGTCATGATAGTGTTCGGTCGTAATTGACTGCTTGATGTGACCCGTTCGTTGAAGATATCGAGCGAGCAAGATGATTAAAGAGAAGAACCCGCACATTGTGCATGTCCAGAAGTAGACTGGATACATGGTGCTGAACCACTTTGGCTGAAGGGTCATCATCCAATCGATTGCTGCATAACTTTGGGTGAACGCAAAGAGGACCATGCAAAGTGGTGCCCACTGTTGCATCTTGTGTGTCCATGCAACATCACCGTCACGATCCTGATTCGTGGACCAACGGTAATACAACGAACTAATAATCACCCACACTGCTAGGTATAACACGGCTCGAACGGACCAGAATGTCGGTGACAAGTACCCCGCCTTCGCGTGTAGCAGATGGTCGCGTTCCATGAGTTCGAGATCACCCCATTGATAGAGCAATGAACCATCGCCAAACCAAATCAATCCAAGGATCGGAAGAAAGAGAATCCACATCCAAGACAAATTCTTTGAGATCCCTTCGGCGAGTCGTCTCGTTGAGACGCTCCACCCAGCGCGGGTCATGTGTTGCAAGAGAACGAAGAACAACCCTCCCAATGCAATTCCAACTGCAGCCATCCAGCCAACGAGGTATGACTTCCAGAACGTCGTCCAACCAGCACTACTGCCAAGCCCAGCGCTCAAGCCAAGCGCTGCAAGTCCAATACCAGCCAAGAGTGGTCCGACCTTTGCAACGCTTTTGCTCATTTGAACATTGTCATTTGTCACATCGATGGCCTTCATTCAACAACCCCCTCATCAGTCGTGTTGACCCGGGGTAGTGAGTGTGCATTTGGGATTGACGCTGGATCTGCGTGTTGTGAGAGTTGCAGTGCCTTGACATATGCAATGATGGCCCAGCGATCGTTCGTTGGAATCTGGGATGCGTACCCTGACATGGTTCGCACACCTTTTGTGACTGTGTTGAACAACTGTCCGACGGATTGCTCACGGATTGCGTCTTCGTGCAAGTTCTTAGGGGCAACCCACGATGTACCGTTGGTACCGGTCTCAACAAGTTGGGATGCTCGTTGATGGATCAAACCATCTCCAAAACCACCTTGCCCATGGCACGGAGTGCAGTAAATGAAGAAACGATTTTGTCCACGTTCGACAAATGCACGATCAACATTCAAGGTGTCGGGGTATGTGGTAGCCCATCCATCGTCGACAATACCCATGAAGAGGTGCGTGTCATCAATCATTGCACCGCGTGCAATTGTTCCTTCAACCCTTGGTCGCATGACTCTGCCATCGAGGAAGAGTGCGTTGGCTTCTTGCGAAACATATTTGGGTTGGTTGTCCATGTTTTGGATAATGTGAATGCGAGGCATGTCACTGAAGGATGTCCTCGCTCTAAAGATCAAAGCCAGCGGGATCGTCGCAAAGCAAGTTACGACAAGAACGCCCCACCGTAGCCAGATTGGTGACAATGCCACTTCTTCAAGTAATGGGCTTAATAGATCATCAATGATTTGTTTGATCAATTTTTTCACTACTTCTCCAACTCGATCACTTTGTCAGGATGCAAGGATTGCATGAACGCTTCGACGTCACTTCGAGTGAACTTCGGATCCTTCGCTTCGATGACAAGATAGAACCGATCATCGGTGGCGCGAGCAAGTGCAGGATTATTAACCACGGGGTGGTAGAACATCGGAAGTTTGTTTAACGCAAGCGATCCGAAAACCGCGGTTAAGGCAGAGAAGAGGACCGTCATTTCAAATGCTATTGGAACAAATGCGGCAGCTCCAAGGAGTGGCTTGCCGGAGACGTCATATTGATACCCAACAAGCGGAACAAGTGCCCAAATGTCGAACTGAAGCGAGTTCGCAAATATCTGCAACACGCATGCTGCTGTCAATCCTGCACATCCACCAAAAAATACCAAAATTGGAAGGATCGTCATCTTCACGCCCATCGCTCGGTCCAATCCGTGAACTGGGAATGGCACATGACAGTCAAACCATCTGTATCCAGCAGCTCGTGTTTTTTCAGCAGCATGGAAAATGCCTGGCGTATCTGAAAACTCAGCGGCAAGACCGTAAAGATCTTCTCTTTTTACATTGGGCGCCACATCAGTCATTCGCCCTCCTCGTCTGTGTTTTCAGCATCAACATGTAGTTTGTGGTGTGGGTCTGCTGCTGGCATGACAGCTTTGATCTCGGCAATCGCCAACACGGGCAAGAACCGAATGAACAAAAGGAAAAACGTCATGAATAAACCGAAACTTCCCAAGAAGGTCAACACGTCAACCCATGTTGGTTCGTAGCTTCCCCAACTGCTTGGCAAGAAATCGTTTGCGAGTGATGTAATCACGATGACAAATCGTTCAAACCACATGCCAACATTCACAAGAAGCGAAGCGGCAAACATAATGAAAATGCTGCTCCGTGCTTTCTTGAACCAGAAAATTTGCGGTGTAATCACGTTGCAACTCACCATGATCCAGTACGCCCAACTGTATGGTCCAAATGCTCGGTTGATGAACGCGAAGGATTCGTACAGTTCACCGCTGTACCACGCAATGAAGAACTCCATCGAGTATGCGTAGCCAACAATCGAACCTGTAAACAAGATGATCTTGCACATGTTCTCAAGATGGCGTTTTGTAATGAAATCTTTCAACCCCCACAACTCTCTTGCAGGAATTGCCAAGGTCATCACCATCGCGAAACCAGAGAAAATTGCACCCGCAACAAAATATGGTGGGAAGATTGTGGTGTGCCAACCCGGAAGTTGAGAGACCGCAAAGTCAAACGAAACAACACTGTGTACTGAAAGCACAAGCGGCGTCGCAAGTGCTGCAAGCAGCAGATACGCTCTTTCGTATCGGTGCCAGTGTCGCATGCTTCCACGCCAACCGAGAGAAACAATGCCGTAGGCAATTTGTTTCACCCGTGTTGTTGATCGATCCCGCATTGTTGCCAGATCCGGAATCATTCCCATGTACCAGAAGAGCAATGAAACGGTGAAGTACGTTCCCACCGCAAACACATCCCACAAAAGTGGACTTCGAAACTGTGGCCATAAATCCATTTGGTTGGGGATCGGGAAGAGCCAATACGCAAGCCATGCACGGCCGATGTGAATCCCCGGGAACGTGCCTGCGCAAATCACTGCGAAGATTGTCATTGCTTCAGCAAAACGATTGATCGCTGTACGCCATTTTTGTCTAAAGAGGAACAATATCGCTGAAATCAACGTGCCTGCGTGACCGATGCCAACCCAAAACACGAAATTCACAATCGGATATCCCCATGCAACGGGGTTGTTGTTTCCCCAGACACCAACACCTGTAAAGAAGAGGTATCCAATCAGGGCGCCCAGCATGGACATCAAACTGAATGAGACCGCGAGGGCGACGTACCACGATTTTGGTGCTCTCGAAGATTCGTTGACTTTCAGAATCTCATTCGTCACAACCCCAAAGTCGGTATGTTTCAAGACCAACTCAGGACGAACTGTGGGGTCCTCGTGGGTGTTGTCTGCGTGATTGATTGGAATCGTTGACATCAGTGGTTCGAACCCTGTGTTGCGCCGTTCCCATCAATCGGATTCGTCAATCGAGCAAGGAATTTGAGTCGAGACTTGATGTTCAGTTCGGCGAGCATCTCGTACGATCGACTGTCATCATGCAATGCTGAAACGCGGCTCTTCTTGTCCATCAAATCACCAAACACGATGGCACCCGCTGGACATGCTTGTTGACATGCTGTCACGATTGAACCATCTTGAATTGAAACTCTCGGATCTGCGGCCTTCTGTGCTGGCGATTTCTTCACCCAAGCATTTTTCGTTGTAATTTTTACATGTTGAATTCGCTGCGTACAGAACGTGCATTTCTCCATCACACCACGCATTCGCACTGTGACGTCTGGATTGAATTGCATCGCTCGAAGCGTCTTTCCACCAGATTGGGTTTTTACGTAATAGTCTGGTTGAACTTGTAGCATTCCCGTTGATCGGAGAGGATCACGGCGGAAGAAGTCAAAGTAGTTGAATCGTCGCACCTTGAACGGACAGTTGTTTGAGCAATATCGCGTGCCAATGCAACGGTTGTAGACCATCGTGTTCAGGCCGTCAGTGTCATGCACAGTTGCTGCAACTGGACACACTTCTTCACATGGAGCATTTTCACAATGATGGCAGGTCAGTGGTTGGATTGCAACACTTGTCAGGTTGTTTCCATCCCAACCTCCGTGACCATTTTCAGCGAATGCAAAGTACCGATCGATGCGAATCCAGTGCATCTCTCTGCCCATCAAGACTTGGTCTTTGCCAACGATTGGAATGTTGTTTTCTGCATGACATGCGGCAACGCAAGCATTGCAGCCAGTGCAGGTTGAAAGGTCAATCGACATGCCCCACTTGTACTTGGCACCTACAAATTGGCTTTCTTCATAGATTGACAACGAGTGCGCTGAATGCCCGACGTGTTGGGCAAAATCTGGCTCTTGCTTGTAATGCGAAAGAGTTCCCTCTCGAT
>JYMV01004329.1_pt1 | contig 13459 bp, 12 predicted proteins | sample 338911 | NCBI WGS metagenome assembly JYMV01 (sample SAMN03354496, study PRJNA234377) | hydrothermal vent metagenome | biome: Deep sea; feature: Hydrothermal plumes at the Eastern Lau Spreading Center, Western Pacific Ocean; material: Seawater | place: Tonga | collected 2009 | depth 2000 m m
AATAGGTGTGCTTCAAGCCCTATTAAACAAAGAAAGGAGCTGAATTTAAAAAATAAAAATACAAGCGACGATCTGATTGTTGAGATTAAATTAAATTTTAAAAGAGGTCTATCCATGTGTAATCAAAAACAAAAAAATGAAAACCAGTTCGCCCCCAAAACAGCGGCACCCTCTCAAGGAGGCTGCTGTGGTCCCGATACAAAAAAGGAGCCTACCCCTGCCAGCTCAAGTGAAAAGGGCGATTGCTGTGCACCTGCTGAAAAGCCCTCTCAACCTGAGAGAAAATCCGGCTGTTGCGGCTGAACTTGGCAAACCGCCCCTCTTTAAATCAGCTCTGAATTTTGAGTGAATAAATGAAATAGGAATATTGAAAATGAAAAATATTAAAAAAACAGTACTGTCCCTGAGTGTTCTTGCTTTGGCTATTTTGCCTGTACAGGCTAATGAAGCCCCTGCACAAGACATGAAGATGCATCAAAATCATACTGAAATGATGAAAATGATGGCAGATTACACGAATGAAATGAAAGCAGAATTGAAAAGCCTAAACAGCCTTAAAGGTGACGCTAAAATCAATAAAATGGCTGAAATATTAAGTAAGATGCTCATGCATCAAGAGAAAATGCATGCCAATATGCAAAAAATGCACGAAAGCATGATGCCGATGATGAAGAATATGGATAAGAAGATGATGCATAATCACAAATAAGAATCAAAGTCCAGGGTAGAAATAATCGACTCTGGGCTTTGATTCATTTTTTGGATTTGACGGGCTCTATGTCGCAGTAGGTTAGCCAACGTAAAATATCATCTTGAAGGATTAAAAATTTATTATGGAGCAAGATTTTGCACATTCAGGCGCCTGGGCATTAGCCATTATTATGATCGTCATCATTTCGTGGTTTCTTTACCGATACCTGGCACCCAAAACATGGCGAGAATGGGCCAATGCGGGTGTCGTACAGGCTTTCATTATTGCACTTTATGCGGAGATGTATGGCTTTCCGTTGACTATTTATTTGCTGTCCCGCTATTTTGGGCTGGACAAAACTAACCTGAATGCCAGTTTATGGTCAACTTTATTAGGCTTGGGTGAGACCGGAATGATGATCGCAATGCTGCTCGGCTATGCCTTTGTTTTTCTTGGGATTGGCATTTTTTTTCAGGGATGGCGTCAGGTGCATCGTGCACGTCAGCAAAACCGTCTGGTGACAGACGGTTTGTATCGCTTTGTGCGGCATCCTCAATATACAGGCTTATTTATCGCGCTTTTTGGAGAGGGAATTGTGCATTGGCCAACCTTATTTTCCGTCGGGCTTTTCCCCATTATTGTTTTTGCATATGTCAGACTGGCAAAAAAAGAAGAGCAACGTGTACTGAAAGAATTTGGTGAAGAGTACGAGGCGTATCAGCAGCGCGTTCCGATGTTTATCCCGCGCAGGAAGGACTGGCGAGAATTTGCCCAAAACTCCAGTTTGAACACCCATGATTAGCATAACCGAGAATCACCTATTCTATATCATTGAGCCCGTTCTTCTAGCGGATTCCAATAGCAAACGTTCAGGCTCTAAAGGTGAGGGCTATCTCGGAACGCAAAGAAACTCAGAATCAATCAAGAAAGCAGAACAAAAATGAAAATGAAATATATAGGCGTCATCGGTTACGGAGTTATCGGCAAAAGAGTGGCTGATGCTATTAATAAACAAGAGGACATGAAGCTGGTCGGGGTCTGCGACATTATTTCTGATTGGCGTCTACAGAACGCCGTCAGAAATAATTATGATATCTATGCCGCCACCTCAGAAGCAGCAAATGAGATGGCGACGGTGGGTATTTCAAGCCAAGGGAATCTGCAAGCCTTTTTAGAAAAGCTGGATCTTGTTGTGGATTGTACGCCAAAAAAAATAGCTGCTCAGAATGTGGCGATCTACAAAGAAAAAGGACTTAAATATATTCTTCAGGGTGGAGAAAAACATGAAACAACAGGCCATTCATTTAGCGCTGAAAATAATTATCAAACGGCCCTCAATTTAGCGGCGACACGGGTGGTTTCCTGTAATACGACCTCAATTTTGAGAACCTTGACCCCCTTAAAAAAAGCAAATTTACTGGAGAATGCCAGAGGAACGCTGTTAAGAAGAGCCACAGATCCCTGGGAAAGCCATTTGGGTGGCATTATGAATACGATGGTTCCCGAAAGAGACATTCCTAGCCATCAAGGCCCTGATGCGCAAAGTGTAGATCCTGAGCTTGATGTGATCACCTGTGCCGTAAAAATCCCCGAAACCTTGAGTCATATGCACTATTGGCATGTGAAGTTAAGTAAGCAAGCCTCCAAAGAAGAGGTGCTTAATGCCTTTAAAACTTCCAGCCGAATCAAACTCATCCGCTATGACCAGGGCCTGGTTTCAAATAACACCATCAAAGAAATGTTTTTGGATATGGGCAGACCCTGGGGCGATATGTATGAAGTGGCCCTGTGGGAAGACATGTTAAAAGTCGTCGGCGACGAACTTTTCTACGCTTATGTGGTGGATAACCAGGCGATTGTGATCCCCGAAACGATTGATGCCATTCGTGCCCTGACGGGAATAGAGAGCGAAGGTCTAAAATCTATTGCCCAAACCAATAAAAGCTTAGGGATCGTCTAAAGGAAACGCATATGCATAGGCCTATCTCAATCAATAAAATGTCTATTATTAAAGCCAATGGAGACAAAGTCCCCTTTGAACCTCAAAAGCTGAGGCATTCTTTACAAAAAGCGGGGACTTCCCCCCAGCTGGCTCAAGACATATTAGACGCTATCAGTCAATTTTTGTATCCCGAAATCACAACCAAAGAAATCTACAAACAGGCTTTTAAACTTTTACGAAAAAAATCAAGGCCGATAGCGGCCCATTACAGACTCAAAAAGGTGATTATGGAATTGGGGGAGACCGGTTTTCCTTTTGAAAAATTTGTGAGTGAACTGCTCGCCGCAGAAAACTTTGAGACCCAGGTGGGTGTGATTGTTCAGGGGCGTTGTGTTTCACACGAAGTGGATGTGATTGCAGAAAAAGACAACCTACACTATATGTGCGAATGTAAGTTCCACAACCGCCAGGGTCGTCACTGTGATGTAAAAATCCCCCTCTACATCCAGTCTCGATTCAAAGATTTAGAAGCCCACTGGCAAAAAAGAAGCGATCACCAGCACAAATTTCACCAGGGCTGGATTTTTACCAATACCCGCTTTACAACAGATGCTATTCAATATGCCGAATGTTCAGGACTGCAATTGATCAGCTGGAATTATCCTGAAGGAAACAGCATCAGAAAACGTGTCGATAGAACCGGGGTGCATCCAGTCACCTGCCTGACTTCTTTGAGCAAAAGCGATAAACAAGCGCTGATTGACTTAGATATCATTACCTGCAAAAATCTATGCCAAAAGCCAGAAAGCCTATTGAGTATTGGCGTGTCGCAAAAACGCTATCGTCTGATTTTAGAAGAAGCAAAGTCAATTTGTAGCCTGAAGCTAAAAAACCAAGGAAAGCAGAGCAACTAATTATCATGGAACATTCACACCATAATCACAATACGACGGATTCCTCAAAAATGGATCATTCTGGACATCGGCCCGGTCACGGCAAACACGGTCATGATCACCATAAAATGATGATTGAAGACTTTAAGCGACGGTTTTGGGTTTCTTTGTTGATTACCCTACCCATCCTGATCTTTTCGCCTATGATTCAGCAGTCTTTGGGCTATAAATTAATACTTCCGGGCAATCCCTATATCCTGTTTGGCCTCTCTAGCATTATTTATTTTTGGGGTGCCTGGCCATTTTTAAAAGGGTTTTATAATGAAATAAAATCAAAAGGCCCCGGTATGATGACACTGATCTCCATGGCGATCAGTGTCGCCTATTTTTATAGTAGCGCGACCGTGTTTGGTTTGAAGGGGGAAGATTTTTTCTGGGAGCTATCCACCCTAATCGATATTATGCTGCTTGGGCACTGGTTAGAAATGAAATCAGTTTTAGGCGCATCTAAAGCACTACAGCTCCTGGTCAGCATGATGCCTGCCGAGGCCCATCGTATCACAGGAGATCAGGTTGAGGATATCAAATTAGAAGATCTCCAACAAGAAGATATTATTCTGATTAAATCCGCTGAGAAAGTTCCTGCTGACGCCATTGTGATCGAAGGCGAAAGTTACCTGAATGAATCAATGCTGACGGGGGAATCAAAACCCGTCAAAAAAGGGCTTCACGATAAATTGATCGGGGGCTCAATAAACGGGAATGGATCCCTCAAGGCCAAAGTCTTACATACAGGGAAAGACAGCTACCTTAATAAGGTCATTAAGCTGGTCGAAGATGCACAAAAATCCAAGTCAAAAATGCAAAACCTTTCAGACAGAGCAGCCAAATGGCTGACCTATATCGCTTTGTTGACTGGTTTTGGCACATTGGCCGCCTGGCTAATTGCTGGTTTTCCTTTTGTTTTTGCACTAGAGCGTATGGTGACGGTCATGGTGGTTGCTTGTCCCCATGCTCTGGGCCTGGCGATACCTCTCGTCGTGGCTATTTCAACAGCACTTTCGGCACAGAGTGGGCTCCTGATTCGCAATCGAACAGCCTTTGAGGAGTCTCGAAAAATATCAGCCCTGGTCTTTGATAAAACAGGGACACTCACCAAAGGAGATTTTGGGGTCACGCGCTACGAATCTGTCTCTGAGCTCTATCCGAAAGAAGATGTCTTGCGACTCGCAAGTGCATTGGAGCAAAACTCAGAGCACCCGATTGCCGTTGGCGTGATTAAAAAAATAAAAGAACTCAAGCTAAGCATCCCCCAGGTAGAAAACTTCAACGCGATAACCGGTAAAGGCGTAGAAGCCAGAGTAGAGACTAAAGACGTGAAAGTCGTTAGCCCAGGCTACCTTAAAGATAAAATGATTGCTATTCCAGAGCAGGCCTCCAGCAGTTCAGCAGAAACCGTGGTGTTTGTGCTGATTGAAGGTATCCTGGCAGGATTTATTGCCCTGGCCGATGAAATCCGACCTGAATCAAAGGAGGCGATCAAGCACCTCAAAGCAATTAATATCAAAGTCATGATGGCAACCGGAGACAATGAAGTGGTTGCTCAAGCTGTGAGCGACGCCTTAGGGCTCGATGGATATTACGCAGAAGTTTTACCCCATCAAAAAGTTGAAATCGTAAAAGAGCTACAAAATAAAGGTGAGTTTGTTGCCATGACAGGAGATGGTGTCAATGATGCGCCTGCCTTGGCGCAAGCTAACGTTGGCATTGCCGTCGGCTCAGGTACGGATGTCGCCGCTGAAACCGCCGATATTATTTTGGTTAATAGTAATCCACAGGATATTCTGAATCTCATTCTATTTGGCAAAGCGACCTACACTAAAATGATTCAAAATCTTTTTTGGGCCACGGCCTACAATGCCTTAGCCATTCCTTTGGCCGCTGGTGCTTTATATTCAACCGGATTTATATTGGGACCTGCAGTAGGGGCTGTATTCATGAGTTTAAGCACCATCATTGTAGCCATCAATGCCCAGTTGCTCAAAACAAAAATAAAGCGCGTCAGTTGACTATCTGATGCCAAAATACATCACTAAAAACCAAAGCAGGGCTCCTTCTTCCCTTTCTTTTGAGCGGTCAGGTTTTAATTTTTTGCTCTGGAACTCTCTGTGTCTCGGGGGGCTGATAGGCTTGCTTATTTTACACCCGGTCAGCATGTTGATGATCTGGTTGGAATTAAAGCACACGCTGAAAACCACATTGGGTCAGTTTATTTTGGATCATCTGATGCGCTTTTTTTCTTTCGAAATGCTGCTTATGTCTGGGCTGTTTTTACTTATAGGGAGTGCGATAGGTTATTGCTTTTATATTTTGAATCACAAACTCAGAGAAAAAAGTCAAAAAATCCAGCAGCTTGTGTATGAATTAAATCGCGAAATTAAAACGCTCTTACAGCACCCCGAAAATGAGCACTTAGAATTTAAATCATCGCTACGCTGGGATATTCAACAGTCTAAGCTAAACAAGATGCTAGAGCAAACGGTCTTAAAAACACTGGCCGGGCTAGCCAATCATCAGGGAGGCAGCCTCTTAATTGGTGTTGATGACAACGGTATGCCCCTTGGACTTGAAAAAGATTATGCCACCTTAAAGCGCAAGGACAAAGACGGTTTTTATCAGCTGTTGATGAATCTGGTATCGGCTTATTTAGGGGCAGATCTGTGCAGTCATATCAGCGTGGTGTTTCATCAAGTGGAGCATAAAGAAATTGCTCAAGTCATTGTTTCTGCTTCTCCGAGACCTGTTTTTCTATTAGACAAAGGGCGCAGTATTTATTATTTACGCACCGGCAACAGCACCCGAGAACTAGACACCCGAGAAGCGCTCGGGCATATCAACATAAAAAAACGATCCCCCCAATCATGAAGGAGTCTCTCATTATGCCTCAATTAAACCAGGCGGCTTGCCCGTGTCAAGAAAACAAGCACCAACCCCGCTTCATTGTGCTGACTGGCGGCCCCAGTGCCGGTAAAACGGCTGTACTTGAAATGGTACAAAAAGTCTTTTGTCAACATATCACGATCGTCCCTGAATCCGCGAGCATTATTTTTGGAGGTGGCTTTTTTAGACGGTCAACGGCTCCCGCGATTAAAGGCGCACAACGGGCAATTTTCAAAATCCAACAGGAATTGGAGCAAATCATTATCGAGGAACAAGAGACGGCTTTGGCTATTTGTGATCGTGGCACGTTGGATGGCTTGGCCTATTGGCCCGAGTCAGAAGCCTCCTTTTGGCAGCAAACAGCCAGCTCCAAAGCAGAAGAATTGGAGCGTTATCTGGCTGTGATTCACTTAAGAACACCGCCTTTGGGGCAGGGCTATAACTTAGACAACCCCGTACGCATTGAGTCTGCCCAACAAGCCCAGGCGATTGACCAAAAATTACTGGACATCTGGAGTGCACATCCCAACCGGCATATCATTGAGTCCAATGCTAACTTTTTAATCAAAACCCAGCAGGCGATCCAGGCGATTCAAAACTATCTGCCCTCCTGTTGTCAGTCTAATGCTCTTAACATCAGTCCAACACCCCCCCCTTAAAGCGAGAGTCCATCATGAATACAGATCCGATCACTTTTAAGTCCATTTTTCCAAAACTACAGTCAGGAGCATTTTATGGAGCACTCTACAGAACCTTCAACCGATAGAACATCGAAATACAAAAAAAACAGTCTGACACTGACTGGTGCAGTCGCGCTAGGTACCGGCGTAATGATTGGCGCTGGAATTTTCGCATTGACCGGGCAAATGGCTGAAATGACCGGGGCTCTTTTCCCTTTGGCGTTTCTCTCGGCCGCACTGATTGTTTCATTCAGTTCCTATTCCTATGTAAAGATGTCCAATGCCTCCCCCTCCTCAGGTGGCATTGCAATGTACCTCCACAAAGCATATGGTGACTCGCTACCCACGGCATTTCATGCTTTGCTCATGTATTTCTCGATGGTCGTTGCTCAGAGTTTTCTGGCGCGAACCTTTGGCTCTTACACCATGCGGCTTTTTGACTCCAGCGATCAGGGAATATGGGTTCCAGCTTTAGGTGTGGGTATCTTGCTAATAGCTTTTCTGATTAATTTATCTTCAAATGCATTCATTGAAGGGGTTGCCTCTTTTCTCGGTTTTTTGAAAATTGGTGGCATCCTGATTTTTGGTGTGGTTGGCGTCTGGATTGCAGACAAGATTGCCGTGGATTTTACCCAGGTGACAACGCCTGATGCTAGCTTGAGCGGCTTTCTGGGTGCTACAGCTTTAGGGATTCTTGCCTTTAAAGGATTTACGACCATTACCAATAGCGGTTCTGAACTGAAGGATCCCCATCGCAATGTAGGCCGGGCCATTATGATTTCTATTGCCGCTTGTATTGTGATCTATACCCTGGTCGGATTTGCTGTCGCCAGCAATTTGTCATTGAGCGAGATTATTGCAACAAAAAATTATTCTTTGGCCGCTGCCGCAAAACCGTTGCTTGGTGATTATGGCCTCTGGTTTACAGTCATTCTGGCCATGCTGGCCACAAGTGGCGGAATCATTTCGAGTACTTTCTCAGTATCGAGAATGCTCGCGATGCTGACCGAGATGAAGTTAGTACCTCACCGTCATTTCGGCATGCCGGGCAGCGTCCAGAAGCATTCGCTAGTCTACACCGTGGTTCTCGGGATAGTATTGGCAGCATTTTTTGATCTGACCCGAATTGCCGCATTGGGCATTATTTTCTATCTGATCATGGACATTGCCTTACATTGGGGAGTACTGCGCTATTTACGTCAGGATATTAATGCTAATTTACTGATTCTGGTGACAGCCATTTTGCTCGATCTGTTGGTCTTGGGTGGGTTTCTCTGGGTTAAGCTCATGTCCGATCCACTGGTTATCGGCGTAGCGATAGGCAGCATGGCTACCATCGCGATAGTCGAAAGTGTATTTCTCAAAAATCAGAACTTCAAAAATGCTTCCAATCAGACAAAGTAAAGCATTATTACTGAGATGCCCATACTGCAAGCGTTTCAGCAAACTATAACTACCATTTAAGCTGATCTGCCCCCTGCTTGTCAGCAAAATAATAACCAAAGCGAGAATCTAAACCGTGAACACATCTGCTGAAGATACGCCCTTAAAAGATCCTGTCTGTGGAATGTCTGTTAGCTCTGCTTCAGAGCACCACAAAGCCCATCAGGGACAGGATTATTATTTTTGCTCTCAACACTGTGCCCACAAATTCAGTCAAGATCCGGATGCTTATCTAAGCCCAGCCCCTGAAGAATCACAAGCCATATCTCAGAGTAACGAAGGTCAGGAATATTACTGCCCCATGTGCCCCGGAGTCGAACAAATCGGCCCGGGAACATGTCCCAAGTGCGGTATGGCCCTGGAACCCAAATTGCTCACAGCTGTCGCCAGCCAAACCGAATACACCTGCCCGATGCATCCTGAGATAGTCCAGGAGACACCGGGCAATTGTCCGATTTGCGGCATGGCTTTAGAGCCCCGTACGGTGAGTCTTGCTGAGCAAAAAAACCCCGAATTCGAAGTGATGTCCCGCCGCTTTTGGGTCAGCTTAATTTTAACGATTCCTTTGTTTGTGCTCAGTATGTCTGAATTGATTCCCGGTCAGCCGCTTCAGCATTTGATTTCTCACCGATTATCGCTGGGCTTGCAATGGCTCCTGGCGACGCCGGTGGTCTTGTGGGGCGGCTGGCCCTTTTTTCAGCGGGGCTGGGATTCTATTCGGTACCGCAACTTAAATATGTTTACTCTGATTGCGATCGGCACGGGTGCCGCTTATCTGTACAGCCTCATCGCGACGGTTTTTCCGGGGCTTTTTCCTGCGACTTTTCGCGGTAAAGATGGTGCTGTTGCTGTTTATTATGAAGCCGCGGGAGTGATTATTACCCTGATTTTATTGGGTCAGGTGCTGGAGCTTAAAGCCCGCAGTCAAACCAATGCAGCCATCAAGGCCTTGCTTGGACTGGCCCCAAAAACCGCACGCAAGCGCTTTGAGGACGGCAGTGAAAAGGATATTCCTCTTGATCAGGTGCAGACCGGAGACGCTTTGCGGGTCCGCCCCGGAGAAAAAATCCCAGTGGATGGACGGGTAATGGAAGGCAGCAGCAGCGTGGACGAGTCGATGATAACAGGCGAACCCATACCCGTCAGTAAACAGGCGGGTGATCAGGTGATTGGTGCCACCATCAATGGCACCGGCAGCATCCTGATAGAGGCTGAAAAAGTTGGTTCTGAAACTCTGCTCTCTCAAATTGTGCAAATGGTTGCCGAAGCCCAGCGCAGTCGGGCACCAATTCAAAAATTAGCCGATCAAGTCTCCGCCTGGTTTGTGCCTGCAGTATTGGTGATCGCAGTTTTAAGTGGTCTGATTTGGGCCTGGATGGGGCCACAGCCCAGTATGGCTTACGCTTTGATTATCTTTGTGGCCGTCTTGATTATTGCTTGCCCCTGTGCTCTGGGTCTGGCCACGCCAATGTCAATTATGGTGGCCACAGGCCGTGGAGCCAGTTTTGGCGTTTTATTTAAAAGTGCCGAAGCCATCGAAACCCTGCGCAAAGTGGACACCCTGGTCGTCGATAAAACCGGGACCTTAACTGAAGGCAAACCGAAACTGATCAGCTTGCTCCCTTATGAGAGTTGGACAGAAAGAGAGCTTTTATACCATGTGGCTAGCCTGGAAACAAGCAGTGAACATCCACTGGCGCACGCGATTGTGAAAGCTGCTCAAGAGCAAAAGATCAACCTGACTGGCAGCCAAAACTTTGATTCGATCACGGGCAAAGGCGTGCAGGGATGGATTGGAGATAAACGGGTCTTATTGGGCAATCAGAAATTGATGCACGGTGCTGGGGTTGAGACCCAGCCCTTGCAGGCAAAAGCAGACACGCTGCGTAAGGAAGGCCAAACGGTGATGTTTGCAGCGATTGAGGGCCAAATAGCAGGCCTGGTCGGGGTCGCAGACCCGATCAAAGCGAGCACGGCCGAAGCGATTGCCAGTCTACAGAAAGAAGGCTTAAAAATTATTATGCTGACCGGGGACAATCGCACCACGGCTGAGGCCGTGGCCAGACAGCTTAATCTCGATGACCTGGTGGCCGAGGTTTTGCCTGATCAAAAAGCTGAAGTGGTCAAAAAACTACAAGCCGAGGGCCGGATTGTTGCAATGGCGGGAGACGGCATCAACGATGCACCGGCTTTGGCCCAGGCTCAGGTGGGCATCGCGATGGGCACTGGCACCGATGTCGCCATGGAGAGCGCCAGCGTGACCCTGGTAAAAGGGGATCTCAGGGGAATTGTGCGGGCCAGACGTCTCAGTCAAAGCACAATGCGCAATATTCGCCAAAACCTCTTTTTTGCTTTTGTTTATAACGCCCTGGGTGTCCCCATTGCAGCTGGAGTCTTATATCCCTTTATGGGGGTTTTATTAAGCCCAATGTTGGCGGCAGCAGCGATGGCTCTTTCTTCGGTATCGGTAATTGGAAATGCTTTGCGCTTGAAAAATCAAAAACTCTGAGCACACATTATTCTAGAATAAGGGTCAGTTTTAACCCCTGTTACCACGGGTGGAGAGAGGTTCAATGTGCCAGGTTTCATAGGACATTGGACGATACATGCCTGCCTGGGCTATGATACGATCGAATTCACGTTGAGAAATTTTTTTGCCGTTACGAAACATGTTCATATCGATGGCATTACCGAAGTTGTGGCGGCTTTTTCCGGGAGGGGCAACCCATTTTCGGGCTGCGGATTCTGATCCATACTTTTTTACGGCCTGAGCAAAGAGCTGACGCTGCTTTTCTATAGAGCGAGTAGAAGAAAAAACTTCAACTCTGATACCACTTTGGCGTGCAGCATCAAGTATTTTATTAAAACCTTCAGCTGCTTCAGGTGTTAATGCAATGTCTCTGCCGTGAATATCTTTGCGTCCGGTATTGATCAGACCCCCAGATGTCACGGTGGGTTGTGCAGCGGATGGTGGAGAAACAGAGGAGCTACTAAAGTCAACTTCTGTGGGGTTCATCGCGGCGTTGAGGTGGGTTTTAACGTTGCTTACTTCTTGCTGAATCCACTGGTTTTGAATGGAAACTTGTTCAAAAACCTGGTCTGGACTTTCTGTAAGTTTTTCAAAAAGGTCATTCAGGCCTTGAAAGGTACGGGGCCCAAATAAACCATCCATACCAGAAACGTTTTCGTCGCCTCCGATATCAATACCTGCGCCCTGAATGAATGCTTGTAAGTTAAGTATATCTTCTGAGTTAAGCTCACCTTGTTGAGCCTTTTCAATGACTTCTAAAAAAGCTTTCCCTAAAGGGTTTTGAGCTATTTTCTGACGTGTGGATTCTGGCAACTGCTGTAAAAGTTGATTATAGCCTGCAATATATTTAGGTAATCCGGCTTTAACTTCGGGTTTGTTTAGGTCAAGATAGTCATGGCTTGTGGATTGATTTAAAGTTTCAGCTAAAGCATGATAGTCTGGGGAGCTACCAAAATATGGCGCTGTTTCAGATACTGAGCTTGAAGAGGGGAATACCCGCATATTTGCCTGATTCGTAGATATATTCATAAAAAACCTCTGTGTTTAGATTAGCCTCTGTTACCACGGGTGGAGAGAGGTTCAATGTGCCAGGTTTCATAGGACATTGGACGATACATGCCTGCCTGGGCTATGATGCGATCGAATTCACGTTGCGGAATTTTTCGGCCATTGCGATACATATTTAAATCGATGGCTTTGCCATAATTGTGTCTGCTTTTACCTGGGGGCGCTACCCATTTTCGGGCCTTTGCTGCAGAGCCATACTTACGAATTGCCCGTTGAAACAGCGTGTTTTGGTAACTTTTACTGCGATAAGAAGAAAAGACCTCCACACGAATGCCTTTTGATTCAGCAATGGCCATTACTTCTCGAAGGCCTTTTTCTGCTTCACTGGTTAGCCGAATAGCACGTCCTTTGTTGTCTTTCATTCCCGTATCTCGAACAGATTCTGATTCCGTACTTTTTATGTTATCGATGTCTTTATTCGCAAGGGATTCAGGTCTTGGCTGAGGACGCAAACTTTGGCCTGGGGCATTAGACGACTGACGACTCGTTCTGGCTTCTGTCACAAGACGTAACAGTTCTTGAGGTGAACTGAGAACAAAATCACGTTGCAGTGTATCGGCACCAAAGCTTTGTCTAGCAAGTTCTGGAAATTGGGTAAATTGTGGTGCTCCTGAACGCTTCAGAAAATCTGAAATACGTGAAAAATTGGTGCTTTGCTGAATATACATGTTTTTATCATATATTTGAGTAAGGGTTAAAACAATAAAGAATATAGTAAGAAAAGGTTAAGTATCTATGTTTTGAGCAAGGTAGAGGGGCTTTTTGCTTTATTAGGATGTGCCTCCAATGATGATCAAATAAATTTATGAAAATCAATGATGTTGCTGAGTTTCAGATTTTGAAAAGCACTGTGCCACTGGGGTTACTGCATGGCAGTTTCTTTTTTGTTGGCAGGAAGGGTGCCGCTTTTTACCCACAATTGAAAAGTTGGCCCAGGAAGATAAAAATATGCGTTTCTTCTTACGGGATCTTGATCTGAAGGAAAAAGCGCAGGTCTCACAAAAACCTTCGGTTATATCGCTACTGAAAGCAAACAGTGAATTATTTGCTTTTGATGAACAAGTTACGCGCCCAATTGCAACAAGAGAAAATCAGCTACGACGACTTTGGACAGTTCGCCATACAAAGCCTCAAAAAAAACCAGTTTTTGAAGGGACACCAGATTGTGGAGATATTAAAAAAGGGAGTGTCCAGAAAACGGTGTAAACTCCTTTTCATCATGACATAAATCTGGTGATACGCTCATCGAAATGAATCATCAATTGTGAAATG
>JYMV01025729.1_pt1 | contig 13454 bp, 14 predicted proteins | sample 338911 | NCBI WGS metagenome assembly JYMV01 (sample SAMN03354496, study PRJNA234377) | hydrothermal vent metagenome | biome: Deep sea; feature: Hydrothermal plumes at the Eastern Lau Spreading Center, Western Pacific Ocean; material: Seawater | place: Tonga | collected 2009 | depth 2000 m m
CTGGAACTATAGACACACGTTCGCTGTTTGCTGAAAAATTATTGCTCAGGCGAATTTGACTCATAAATATTTATCCCTACGGTCGAAATTACAGCGTGGATTTCAGACTTATTTTGAAACCATCAAATCTAATCATGCTAACAATATAAAATGAGTCAAATTCGCCTCAGCAATAATTTTTCAGCAAACAGCGAACGTGTGTCTATAGTTCCAGGCAAGGTTGCTTATAGCGAGATAGATATCCGCAACAAATTGCTGCACTTGAATCAGGCAATCTATGTAGTGCAAAATGAAACGGCTACAGGTGTGTGTCTTGCCGAAGACGTGACGGATTCAACATCAGGAACCTCCGTGTCTCTTTTAGCTCATGTTCAGCCTATGCAGGTGGGGCAGTTTGGAGATCCGGAATTCATGCGGGTTTACGGTATTAATATGGCGTATATGACTGGAGCGATGGCTAATGGCATTGCTTCGGAGGAACTGGTAATTGCCTCCGGTAAAAAAGGGTTACTAAGTTCATTTGGGGCAGCTGGCCTGGTGCCGTCCCGTATTGAAGAGGCAATTAACAAAGTCCAGCAGGCTTTACCAAATGGCCCTTATGCCTTCAACCTTATCCACAGCCCCAGCGAAGACGCAATTGAACGCGCAGCTGTAGATTTGTTTTTGAAGCATGGCGTGAAGACAGTAGAGGCTTCGGCATTTCTTGGTCTGACTCAAAATATTGTGCGTTACCGTGTGGCCGGTTTACGTTTCAACGGGCAAAATCAGATTGAGATCGGCAACAGGGTCATTGCGAAAATTTCTCGAACCGAAGTTGCTTCAAAATTTATGGCTCCGGCGCCGGAAGCAATTCTCCGAAAATTAGTTGCAGTGGGAAGTATCACTGGGGAACAAGCCCAGCTCGCAGAAAATGTTCCTATGGCAGACGACATCACAGTAGAAGCAGATTCCGGAGGACATACTGACAACCGCCCGCTTGTTTTGCTACTTCCAGCCATGTTGGCATTACGAGAACAATTTCAGAGCAAACATGATTATGCTCAGCCAATTCGGATAGGAGCCGCAGGCGGAATTGGAACTCCGTCTTCTGCCCTGGCAGCCTTTATGATGGGTGCGGCTTATGTCGCTACCGGTTCTGTCAATCAATCCTGTGTGGAAGCTGCCGCGTCAGCTCACACCAAGAACTTGTTAGCTCAGGCAGAAATGACGGATGTAACGATGGCTCCGGCCGCGGATATGTTTGAAATGGGGGTGGAATTACAAGTTCTTAAGCGCGGAACAATGTTTCCGATGCGAGCAAAAAAGCTGTATGAGTTATATAAAAACTATGAAAGCATCGAAGCAATTCCGCTGCAGGAGCGCTTAAAACTGGAACAACAAGTTTTCCGCAGTTCACTTGATGAAATTTGGCGTCAAACGGAGGAGCATTTCAATGCCCGTGATCCGCACCAAATTGAACGTGCGAAAGATCATCCAAAGCGTAAAATGGCACTGATTTTTCGCTGGTATCTCGGTTTGTCTTCACGTTGGTCAAATTCGGGTGAGCAGGGACGCGAAGCAGATTATCAAATCTGGGCCGGACCGGCAATGGGTGCGTTCAATAATTGGGTTAAGGGTTCATATCTGGAACAGTTTGCCAATCGAAAAGCGGTGGAAGTGGGATGGCACATCATGACTGGAGCGGCGTATATGTATCGGTTGCGTCTTTTGCAGATGCAAGGCGTTTGGTTCCCATCTGCTTGCGAAGTCTATACACCACAGCCTTTTTCAGTTTGAAACAGGAATTTTTTTCAGACGGTATTTTACAGGACTGCATGACGAACAGTCTTTTTACTGTCTTGTGTTCTCATACGGAGTCATGGTAGGTTTTAACGTCCGTTTTTACTTTTTTCTTTTGATTGAGAATGTTTAAAATAGAAGGGGTGTGAGTATCAAAATTGCTGTCATGACTATGAAAGGCGGTCAGGCCAAGACTACTCTTGCCATCAGTTTAGCTGCCAGAATTGCCAAAGCCCGACGTGAAGTTCTTTTGATTGATTCAGACATTCAGGCCAATGTCACCACAACTTTTCAGCGCGATCATCACTGTAATCTTGCCCATGTGATTTTGGGAAAGGTCAGCAATTTTGAGTTTATTCAACTTGACCGTCACCTTTCTTTTTTACCATCAGGCGGAGAAGCCATGGTGGAGGCCTCAAGTTATCTCAGTCATACCAGTTTCAAAGATTCGCTGTTCAAAAATCTGCTTTCATCCATCAACCATCGAATAGTGATCGTTGATACCGCACCGAGTTGGAGTGAGGTCAGCCGCAACATTTTAATGTATGCGGATTACGTGATTGTTCCGGTGGTGACAGATTATCTGGGTTATAGTGGTTGTGACCAGATCATGACCTACATTGATGAATTCAAATCCAGCATGTTAGGCCAGTGCAAAGCAGAAGTTCTGGGAATTGCGATCACCCGCACACAACCACGGACTAAGCTGGCACAGACCATTACTGCAGGACTCCGGGAAAGGTGGCCGGATTTGATGTTCAAACGAATGATTGAAGAGTCCGTTTCCATTCAGGAAGCACCGGCATTTCAGCAAAACATTTTTGATTACCGCAAAGGGCGCACCAGAGGTGCGGAGATGTATGACCTGCTTTGCAGGGAAATTATGCGGCGGATTGTTCAGCGGCAAAAAGATGGACTTAATGTCCATTAATCAGGAAATAAACAGCTTTTTTGGTTTTAACAGTACATGAGTAAAGCACTAAAAATAAATCTGGGTTCACAACGCGAAATTCAGCAGGAAGGCGTTCAGCAAAACATCTCTGCAGCAGAAAATACTCCTCTTCCGGTAGGAAGAATGCAAACGAATTTTTTTCTTCCGGAGTTGAATTTAGATGCTGCGGAAAACTCTGCACAAAAAAGTTCTCCACCGGTGCAGAAAGTGGTGAGCAGTATAAATAAATTCATTGAAAATATCGCTGATGACTATTTTTTGCTGGGCCTCCATTTAATCTCACTGCATTCCCTGCTCAAGGAATCCAAACTCACAACCGAACAAATAAAATCGTGGTATGCTGAAAATATAAATATGCCATACTCTTCGGCGATGCAATGCCGGAAAGTGGCTGAGGTATATTCAGCAAATCCTGAACTGATTGGGCGCTACACTGCTACCGGAGCGTACCTCTTGAGCAGTTGCAAAACTCCGGAAGAACGTGAAGAAATATGGCAGGAAGCAAGGGGTGAAAAATCTGCGCCAAGTATCAGGGAGTTGAGGGAGACGCTGAAGCGTGTTCGGGAAAGACAGGCACTTGAGCATCCGGAAGATGATGAAATAAAAGCGGAAATGGCAGCTGCAGGCGAAAAATACCGCATGTCACCAAACAAAATCAGGGAGTCACTGCAAATAATTTCGATTTACTGCGATAATTTTGCGGCTTGCGATAAAATTGAGGAGCAGATTGAAATGCGTAAAATTCTACTTGACTCAGTCAGGACGTTTCTCAGAGATATAGAAGAAACGGTTTAGCCTTCAGCACGATATTTTGACATTTTATCCAACATCAGAACCAGCACAAAACCTGTACCCATCAGCAACAGGGCAATCCCCAATTCTGCATCAATTAATGGCCAGACGTTTTCTTCCCGCAGTACGTGTTCTTTTCCACGGATTATTTGACTTTCCAAAGTTATTTTCCAGGGCCAGACTTTCCGCATCGAACCGATCATGATTCCGGTTAAGACTGCTAAAGTGTAATCATGCCAGCGTGCAAGTCCGTAGCGCAAAACACGAGAAAAACCCAAAATTCCAATTAGACATCCGGCGCAGAAAATGAGGATGATTTCAAGATTTTCCAGAAGCAAAGGATTTCTCAATGCTGCTGTAATGAAAGCGTATTTTCCTAAAATAAGGAGAATAAATGAACCGCTTAATCCCGGAAGGATCATGGCGCAAATCGCTACCATTCCACTGAAAAAGATAAACCAGGGTGCTTCCGGGGTGTGCAGCGGTATAAGCCCCGTAATTCCGTAGGCCAGCAGAGTTCCTAACATTAAGGCGGGGAAGTTTGAAAATCGATTTTTTATCGAGTGGCCGACCACCAAAATTGACGCTGTGATCAGGCCAAAAAAGATGGACCAGGTTTGTACAGGATGTTCTGTCAGCAGGAAGTGCATCAAGTGTGCAGTGCTGATAACGGCTAGTGCGATTCCTGAAACAAGTGTAACTAAGAAGCACAAATGAATTTCTGATAAAGCTTTTTTGAAATTCAAGCGTATTGCATGTAGAATTAATTTACCTTTGATTGAGGAAATAGCATTCAGCAAGGATTCATAAATACCTGTTATAAATGCAATCGTTCCTCCGGAAACCCCCGGGACAATATCCGCAGTACCCATAGCCACACCTTTTAAAAATAAATTAAGATGTTCAGAAAAAGTCCTGGGACCTGGTGAGGCCAGCCACGCATCTTTCCATGAGTCAGGATTGGCAGTGTCTTTGGTAGTAGAGCTTACTTGAATGTTCATGGAATCAGGAGGCATGAGGGAAGAGATTTTAATACTCAGACAAGGTAATTCTTTTTGCTGTCTGCAACGAAAAAATGTTGCTGATATGCTTCATTCAGTATTTTCCAGAACTCCTTGCTAAACTCAGCATCCTCGAGCTTTTTTCGTAAACCGTGGCAAAAAAAAGTCAGTTGCCGTGAAGTTTGTGCGCATTCACGCAAAAACTGGTTGGTGAAAACCTGCAATTCCCACGGAAATTCGGACTCATTCAAATCTAAAAGTGGAGCATCCTGCGGATGTTTTTTTTGAAGATTAATTGAGAGCTGATCCACCAGATAAAAAAAGTCTGCTCCCAGCACATTAAGCGCGCGTCCTTCATCGGGACCGAGTCTCTGGATTAAATTTTCCTGAAAACCCTTGAGTCCTGGTTTTGAAATTGTTTTGTCTTCCAGCATAAAGTTTTTATCCCAGTTTAACAGAACTCATGAGTTATTGATTCTTGTAAGGTACGGATATTATTGACTGCGACATGTCATTTCGACCGAAGGGGGAGAGATCTGATAAATTGCTGATATCTTATAAGATCCCTCACATGTGTTCGGGATGACACGATAAAACTCGTGATTTCCACGTAACAGAATGAAATTAGCACGGTGCATTTAGATACATCCTGCAAGAATTATGACAGGCTGAATTCTTTTTTTGCAAGTTGAATTTTTATTTCAGTCAAACTCGGCTCGCTGTTTTAAATGCAGAATTTAAATAACGGAGTTGTGACTGCTTTGGCTTTTGATTTGGAAGAGTCCCGGATTCACGAGGGTTTTTGCAACCCCGGAAGGGAAAAGTCTGATGATTAGGAACTGCCGGAAACTGGTTTATAGATATTGGGCCACTTTTTGACGCACTATCGAGCGTTTCAGTTTGCTCTCATATTTTTTCTGCCGACTTTCCTCAGCTTCCCATTCAGCCGTTGAGGAAGTTACGGAAACGAGGATCTCCTTTGCTTTTATTTCTGCATTTTTTGCCCGCTCCAAGTCAATTTCTGCTGCGGTTTCGGCCAATTCTGCGAGGACCCTGACACTGTTTCCTTCAACTTGAGCATAGCCCCAGTGGACAGCAATTGCTTTTGTTTTTCCACTAATACTATAGGACATAATTCCGGAATCCAGTGTAGTCAATACAGGGACGTGTTCAGGCAAAATACCGAGTTCACCTTCACTGCCGGGCAGAGTCACTGAATCCACGTCCTCAACCATAACTGTTCGGTGAGGAGTGACTACTTCAAGAGTGAGTTGATTTGACATCAGTTACTCATTTTTTTGGCTTTTTCCATCACCTGCTCGATGGTACCGACCATGTAGAATGCCTGTTCAGGAAGTTCATCATGTTTTCCTTCGAGAATTTCCTTAAAACCGCGAATTGTGTCTTTGATGTCCACATATTCTCCATTGGTTCCAGTAAATGTTTCTGCAACAAAGAAAGGTTGTGAAAGGAATCTTTGGACTTTTCTGGCACGACTGACGACGGCTTTGTCTTCTTCGGACAATTCATCCATGCCTAGAATTGCGATAATATCCTGCAAATCTTTGTAGCGCTGGAGCAGGATTTGGACTTCATGTGCAACAAGATAGTGCTCTTCACCGACGATATCAGCAGCAAGAATTCGGGAAGTAGAATCAAGTGGGTCAACTGCAGGATATATTCCCAATTCAGTAATTGCGCGACTCAAAACGATAGTTGCATCCAGATGCGAAAAAGTGGTTGCCGGAGCAGGGTCAGTCAAGTCATCCGCAGGCACATAAACTGCCTGCACAGAAGTAATTGAACCTTTTTTGGTGGAAGTAATCCGTTCCTGTAAATTCCCCATTTCTGTGGAAAGGGTCGGCTGATAACCAACCGCAGAAGGAATTCTGCCAAGCAAGGCCGAAACTTCTGAACCTGCCTGGGTGAAGCGGAAAATATTGTCGATAAACATCAAAACGTCCACGGCCTCTTCGTCACGGAAATATTCTGCAACAGTCAAACCTGTCAAACCGACACGGGCACGTGCTCCTGGAGGCTCGTTCATTTGTCCGTAAACAAGACTGGTTTTATCCAGCACTCCGGAATCTTTCATTTCATTCCAGAGGTCATTTCCTTCACGAGTACGTTCACCCACACCCGCGAAAACAGAAAATCCGCCATGTTCTGCGGCAATGTTCCGGATGAGTTCCATGATAATAACTGTTTTACCAACACCGGCGCCGCCAAATAAACCGATCTTTCCGCCTTTGAGGAAGGGGCAGAGCAAGTCCATCACTTTGACTCCGGTGACGAGCATTTGTGCTTCGGTTACCTGTTCTTCAAATGCAGGAGCATCACGGTGAATTGACCAGCGTACATCTGCTTCAATCGGGCCGGCTTCGTCCACCGGGTCACCCGTTACATTTATGATCCGTCCCAGAACAGCCTTTCCAACAGGAGTTGTAATTGGTTCACCCAAATCCTTCACATCCATTCCACGCGAAAGTCCGTCGGTTGATCCCATTGAAACTGTACGTACAGTACTTTCTCCAAGGTGCTGTTGAACTTCACAAATAACCCGTTCGCCTTTCTGGTGCTGGATTTCAAGTGCAGTGTATATTTCAGGGAGGTCTCCGGTTTCAAATGCCACGTCAACGACTGGCCCCATTATCTGGACGATCTTACCTGTGCTCAATTTTCCCTCTTTGTTTAGTTTGGTGGATGATTATTTTCTATTTTATAAACTTTCGGCGCCGCTTATTATTTCGATCAATTCACTCGTGATCGCAGCCTGTCTGCTTCTATTATAATGTAATTGTAACTTTTCAATCATTTCGCCTGCATTCTTGGTTGCCGCGTCCATTGATGTCATACGTGCCGCGTGTTCACCTGCAATTGTATCGAGCCAGGAAACATAAACCTGATTTTGAACATATTTTTTAAGCAGCGTTTCCAGAATCTCTTCAGGCGAAGGTTCAAAAAGGACTTCACGCTCATCTGCAGATGCTGCTTCAGGCGGTTTAATCGGCAAGAGTTGTTCGATTACAGGCTCCTGAGAGATCACGCTGATGAAATGATTGTATGCAAGAATGACTTGATCAAGCTCACCTGCTTCAAAACGCTGGGTGAACTCACTCACAATATCACGTACAAGTCCCAACTGTTCATCAGGTGCGGTCCCTGTATGATTATCAATAATGCTGTGATTTGTCCTCTTGAAAAATTCATTTCCCTTGCGACCAAGAATAACGAACTCTGCACAGTCTACACCTTCTTCAGCAAGCTGGCTGGCCAAAGCTTTTGAGAGATTTGCGTTAAAACCTCCGCAAAGACCACGGTCACTTGTTACCAGAATCACACCGGTTCGCTTCCCTCCAGAATTATGGAAGAGACGGCCAATTCCCGTGTCCTCCTCCACTCCATCGAAACGTGTGCTGAGTGAAGAGACAACACTTTTCAGTTTTACCGCATATGGAGTGGCTTCTCGAATATTGTCTTCCGAGCGCCTTAACTTTGCCGCAGAAACCATTTTCATGGCACTGGTGGTTTTCTGGGTTCTTTTAACGCTGTCTATGCGTTTGCGTATATCTTTTAAACTTGCCATCCGAAATTAATTAACGGTTCGTTATGCTGAAAAAGCTTGTACGAATTCATCCAGTACGGATTTCAGTTCGGTTTCTGTTGCGTCATCAATTTTATTTGCTTCTTCAATGGATTTACGCAATTCTGCTTTATTAGTTTGGATAAAAGTTAAGAATTCAGTTTCAAATTTACTCAAGGCATTTATCGGCATCTCGTCTAAATAACCATTTGTTGCCGCAAAAATGGAAAGCACCTGGTCCACCCAGGGCATCGGCTTATATTGTGGTTGTTTGAGAATTTCGACCAAACGCTGTCCGCGTGCCAACTGCCGCTGGGTAGCCTGATCCAAATCACTGCCAAACTGAGCAAAGGCTTCTTTTTCACGATACTGTGCCAAATCCAAACGTAATGTTCCGGCAACCTGCTTCATGGCCTTCACCTGTGCGGCACCACCAACACGGGAAACAGAAAGCCCCACGTTAATTGCCGGACGAATTCCGGAGTTGAAAAGATCGCTGCTCAGAAAAATCTGTCCGTCTGTGATCGAAATAACGTTAGTTGGAATATATGCGGAAACGTCACCCGCCTGTGTTTCAATAATCGGCAGCGCGGTCAAAGAACCGGCGCCGCGCTTATCACTCAATTTGCAGGATCGTTCCAGCAAACGGCTGTGAAGATAAAAAACGTCTCCCGGATACGCCTCACGTCCCGGCGGGCGTCTCAGCAGCAATGAAAGTTGACGATAGGCAACCGCCTGTTTGGAGAGGTCATCATAAACACAAAGAACGTGCTGTCCCTTATCCCGGAAATATTCTCCAATACTAACTCCGGCATATGGTGCTAAAAACTGCAGAGGCGCGGGTTCGGATGCTGATGAAGAAACTACAATCGTATGTGCCATTGCACCTTCGGTTTCCAGTCGCTGAACAATCTGAGCCATGGTAGAACGTTTCTGTCCAATACCGACATAAATGCAGATTACATCACCACCTTTTTGATTGATGATGGTATCGATGGCAATAGCCGTTTTTCCGGTTTGTCTGTCACCGATTATCAATTCCCGTTGACCGCGTCCGATCGGAACCATCGAGTCAATCGCTTTGAGTCCGGTCTGCATAGGTTCATGCACAGATTTTCTGTCCACAATTCCCGGCGCAATGGTTTCAATCAATCGTGTTTCTGTGGAGGCAATTGGACCTTTGCCGTCAATCGGTACCCCAAGAGGATCAACAACTCTTCCTAACAGACCTTCGCCCACAGGAATCTCTGCAATCCTTTCGGTCCGTTTGACCTCATCACCTTCCTTAATCGTGCGGTCACTTCCAAATATAACTACACCTACATTATCTTCCTGGAGGTTCAGGGCCATGCCTGTAATATTGCCTGGAAACTCAACGAGTTCTCCAGCCTGGACATTGTCTAAACCGTAAACACGGGCAATTCCGTCTCCAACTTCGAGGACCGTTCCAACTTCTGATTTGGTGGCCTTTTTGTCGAAGTTTTCAACTTGTTGCTGAATTATATTACTGATTTCTTCTGCTCGGATTTTCATAGCCGCTCAGCCTCTGATAATAGTTTGACGTATCTGATTTAATTGCGTGTGAATACTCCCATCAATTACTACGGAACCGATACGCGTTACGATTCCGCCAATGATGGCAGGGTCGATGGTAATGCTGATTGTGACTTCTTTGCCGGAGTATTTGGAAATGGATTGTTCCAGTTTAGCGACTGTCGCTTTTGGTAACTCGTGTGCAACGGTTACCTGGGCCTCAATGCGGCCCAGCATTTCCTGTAATAACAAATTAAAAGCACTTTCAATACTTGGAAGCAGGACAATTCTGCGCTTTAATAAAAGGTAGCGGCTGAATTTGTCAACGAGTGCAGGGGCTTTTAATTTTGTTAAAACTGCTTTTAGAACATTCTGTTTCTGTTCTGTGGAAACCTTTGTGTCCGAAAGGACCTCTCTCAACTCTGCAGAGTCTGAATAAGCTTCAGCCAATTTGGTCAAGTGTTCACCTGTATTTTCCAGGTTTTTTCCTTTTTCCGCCAAATTGATTAAGGCTTTGGCATATCGCCGCGCGATAACTCCCTGACTCACACTACTCCTTCAGGCTGATTGAGTTGATCCATAAAATTTTTCACCAATTTTTTTTGCCGGTTTTGATTCATCTCTTTTTTCAATGTGTCTTCTGCCAATTTCACACTTTCTTCGGCAATCCAATGCCGCAAATCATCTTCTGCTTTTCTGCGTTCCTGTTTCAGGGCAAAACTGGCCTGTTCCTTCATTCTCAGAATTTCCTTTTTTCCTTCTTCAATAATAAGCGCTTTTGCGTTTTCCGCGTCTTTTTTTGCAGACTCAACCATTTCTCTGGCTTCCTTTTCAAGTCCAGAAATTTTTGAACGCATTTGTCTCATGTCCGCATTAATTTTTTCTTCTGCGTCCCTGGCATCATCCAGGATTTTCTTTGCCGATTCGGCAGAACCGCCGAGTGCTGCCGCCACGGGTTTCTTTGCAAATTTGTATATAATGGCTACCAGTACTACAACATTGAGAACTTTCCAAATAAAATCCAATAATGGAGAACCTGCCCCTTCCCCACCGGCTGCATAAAGCGCCGTACTCCAGCATGAGACAAACAGGCTTAAGGCAAAAAGTCGCAACATGTTTTTTTTCTTAAACATTTTACTCATCACAATTGAAATATGTAGTAGGAAATGTCTTGAACAACGATGTATGAATAACTGTCAAGCAGGAACGGTTTGCTGTTGCCATGGATGTTGCCGACTCTAACTTAACAATTGCTTGCTGATGGAAGCAGATAATTCCTGATTCAGTTTCGCGAAATAATTTTTGGCAGCTTCGATTTCTCCATTCAGTTCCGCAACATTTTTTTCTAATTCCACCTGTAATTCTTCCCGTTCCACAGTGATTGTGTTTTCCCGGGTAGCTATGCCTTTTTCATGTCCCGTGTTCCTGAGATGAATTACCTCAGCTCGGACATCATCCAGTTTTTTTTGAAAATCCTGCTCAAGTTTCCCAAGCTCCTCGTTTACCTGAATCACACGTTTTTGGCATTTGCTGATTACTTCTTTACGGTTGTCGAGAGTTCTTAAAACAGGCTGAAACAGTAGTTTATTCAAAGTTACAATCATCACAAAAAGTATGATCAGCACAGCGGTAGGAGTGGCCAACTGCAAATGCAGCAACCCGTAATCCATGCTGAATCCGCCCCATGCATTGTCGATGATGGCTTGTTTGAAATCCATATCCGGCTACTTTCTTTTGTCAAATTGTAATGAATCTTAACCTTACTTTTTAACATAATACTCGATCAAGGTCAAGCATATTTCTATTTTATTTGTGAAATGGTATAATGATTAAGTTTAGTTTTACATCAAATAACAGGCATCAGCAGGGAAAAAATGTATAGAACAGGAATAGGTTTTGACGTACATCAGCTTGCAGCAGGTCGTTCGCTGATAATTGGCGGAGTTGACATTAATCACCCTAAAGGTCTTCTCGGACATTCAGACGCGGATGTTCTGGTTCATGCAGTCATGGACGCCATTCTTGGCGCACTCGCCCTGGGTGACATTGGACAGCACTTTCCGGACACAGATTCAAAATATCACGAAGCATACAGCCTGGAACTTCTCAGTCTTGTCCAGGGTTTAGCTACGGAAAAAGGCTTTGCCTGCGTAAATATCGACAGCATTATCATGGCAGAAAAACCAAAAATGAATCCTCACATTTTAGAAATGCGAACAAACTTGGCTGCGGTGCTCAAGATTAAGACTGACCAAGTTTCGATCAAAGCCACAACAACTGAGCGGCTGGGCCTCATCGGCCGTGAAGAAGGAATTGCGGCGCAGGCAATAGTACTTCTTCAATCGACAATTTAAAAAAGAAGCTTAAGATGTCACAAATTATCATGGCCCTGGATCAGGGCACCACCAGTTCCCGTACCATTCTGTTTGACGAAAACGGAATAATTGTAGCGGAAGCAAATGCTTCTTTGGACTGTCATTTTCCGCAATCCGGATGGGTGGAACAGGTTCCGGAAGACATCTGGAGCAGTCAGCGTGAAACCATCGAAGCAGCGCTGGCACAGGCCAAACTGTCGATGAAAGACATCAGCGCGGTCGGCATTACCAATCAGCGTGAAAGCACAATTGCCTGGAATCGCAAAACCGGTGAAGCACTTGGTCCGGCGATCAACTGGCAATGCCGGCGAACCGCTGATTTTTGTGAAGAATTGAAAGCCGAAGGCTTTGACCGCGTTTTGAGAAACAAGACAGGTTTGGTGACTGATCCATATTTTTCCGGCACCAAAATGCGCTGGATTTTGGAAAATGTCCCGGATGCACGGAAACAGGCGGATCGAGGCAACCTCTGTTTCGGTACAGTTGATTCCTGGTTGATTTGGAAATTGACAGGCGGGCGTGTTCATGCTACTGAAATCAGCAATGCTTCCAGGACGCTGGTTTTCAATATTAATACTTGTGCCTGGGATGATGAAATTCTCTCGCGCTTCGGAATTCCACGTGAGACGCTTCCGGAAGTTAAGCCTTCAAGCGGTGTGATTGCCATGGTAAATCCGGAACTGATTGGAGGAGAAGCGCCGATTGCGGGTGTTGCCGGAGATCAGCAGGCGGCCTTGTTCGGTCAAGCCTGTTTTGAGGCTGGAATGGCCAAAAATACATACGGCACGGGTTGCTTCATGATTTCCAACACCGGTTCAGAAATGGTGTTTTCCCAACACGGTTTGCTGACCACTATCGCCTGGCAAATTGGAGACGAAGTGACATATGCGCTCGAGGGCTCCGTTTTCATTGCCGGTGCATTGGTACAATGGCTTCGGGACGGATTAGAGTTTTTTAAGGATGCATCCGAAACTCAGGCCATGGCCGAATCAGTCTCTGATTCCGGAGGAGTTTTTGTGGTGCCGGCTTTCGTCGGGCTTGGGGCTCCGCACTGGGATCCATACGCACGTGGAACCATCGTCGGCCTGACTCGTGATACGAACCGCAATCACATTGTCCGAGCTTCGCTGGAAGCAATTGCTTATCAGTCGGCAGAAGTTCTCCGCAGCATTGCCAACGATACCGGAGTTGAACTCAAGGAACTTCGTATCGACGGCGGGGCCGCGGCCAATGATTTTCTGTGCCAGTTTCAGGCGGATTTATTGGGAATGAAAGTTACCCGTCCCCATATTCTTGATACTACTGCAATGGGCGCGGCATTTCTGGCAGGATTAGCAGTCGGTGTCTGGAAGGATCAAACCCAAATCCGCAAGCTCTGGCAGGAAGAAAAGACATTTGCAGCAAACATTTCCAGAGAAGACTCCAATCAAAAAATGGAT
>JYMV01014460.1_pt1 | contig 13453 bp, 12 predicted proteins | sample 338911 | NCBI WGS metagenome assembly JYMV01 (sample SAMN03354496, study PRJNA234377) | hydrothermal vent metagenome | biome: Deep sea; feature: Hydrothermal plumes at the Eastern Lau Spreading Center, Western Pacific Ocean; material: Seawater | place: Tonga | collected 2009 | depth 2000 m m
ATTCCCATATCAATTGCTCTAGGTTGGTTTATTTACTACAGAAACACCGACCTAGCTGTTTCATCTGTTATCGCGGTTGCGGGAGTGATTTCCGGAAAACCTTTCCCAAATAAAACAACATGACTACTTTATTTCGCAAAACGTTACGACACAAACACGTCATCATTAATAATCGTTAAATAAATTGAGCGCCTGTTAGATTTATTGAGAAATAGGGATAAACTTTTGAAGGAGAGGTACAGGAGAAACTAAAATAATGTCCCTTGTCGAATGGTTTGGTTTCGTTCTGGCCCAGTTGAAATCATCAAGAACCCAACACCCAGAATATTTTGCAATCCATCGATATACTGTTTTGCATTATCAGGCAGTTGGTCAAACTTTTCGGCTTTAGCAGTACTTTGATTCCATCCTTCAAACTGTGTGTAGACCGGTTCGCCATTTTCCAGAATGTCCAGATCTGCAGGCATTTCTTCGTATACCTTCCCTTTGTACTTATATCCGGTACACACTCTTAAAGTGTTAAATCGATCCAGGACGTCCAGCTTTGTAATAGCCATAGCATCAATACCATTCAAACGAATAGCATAACGAGCAACAACTGCGTCAAACCAACCACAGCGTCTCGGACGTCCCGTCGTAGAACCAAACTCACGTCCTTCATCACGCAATCTCTCTCCGTCTTCATCATGAAGTTCTGTTGGGAAGGGTCCCTCCCCAACACGAGTCGTATAAGCCTTGATAACCCCCACCACTCTATCAATTTGAGTGGGCGGAATACCTAAACCAGTTGAAGCACCTCCAGAAGTCGAGTTCGATGAAGTTACAAAAGGGTAGGTCCCATGATCTACATCCAGCATGGTTCCTTGAGCTCCTTCACAAAGAACTTTTTTCTTTTGCTCGATCTCGTCACGCAAAAGAACATGTGTGTCTCCGATATATTTAAGAATTGTTTCTTGGTAATCCATCAATTCGTCAAACATAGACTCACACGACGGAAGCTCTTTGCCGTACAAATCTTTAAAAATAGTATTTTTTTCTTGATAGTTGGACTCCAATTTTTTCTTTAGATATTTTTCATCCCTGTAGTCACAGGTACGTATACCCGCCCGAGCAATTTTATCTGCATATGAGGGCCCTATTCCTCGTCCAGTCGTACCAATTTTTTCAAAATGGTTTGAATTTTCACGACCTTTATCAAAGGTGCCGTGGTATGGAAGGATTATATTGGCGCGATCACTAATGACCAATCGATCATCTAGGTCAATATTTGCTTTTTTTAATAAATCCATCTCATGAATCAAAGCCGCTGGATCGATCACCACACCGTTGCCTATAACACAGAGCTTTCCAGAATGAAAAATTCCTGAAGGAATAAGGTGTAAGATGTGCTGATTACCATCAAACACGATTGTATGACCTGCGTTATGTCCTCCCGCATACCGGGCAATAACATCTGCCTCTTCTGAAAAAAGGTCAATAATTTTTCCTTTTCCTTCGTCTCCCCACTGCATTCCTACAACAACAGCAACTGACATAACTTTTCCAAAAAAAATAAAAAGTATCAAACAACGGGGCATTATCTACACGTGACCAGCGGATGTCAACTGCTCTTAGGGCAGTCAAAAATAATACACACCTGTCAACTTGGGCGGTCTCACAAAAAACACCACAACGGACTGCTTAACACTGGAGAATTTCGCTTTTTAAATTAAGAGTTGATTAGACGAACCCAAAATCAGACTATTCTACAGTTTAAATTTTTCTAAAAAATTTCTAATGGTGGCAACTGCGATATGCGGACCAGAATCTATTCCTGGACAAAAACTACCTACAAGCTTCCACATACTCTTCGATGTCATGTTTTCACGCCAAAAGGGATAGGACCTACATTGAATCGGCTTCCCAAAGTGAATTGAACAACCTTCAAGGGTTAAAAACGCACAGGGATTTCCATCTTTCACTTCATGTATCCATTGGCCATCATCGCGTTTTAAAAATTCTTTTTTAAAATGCATAGTACTGAGATTGGTGATTTTGGAAGCGTTCTCAATAGATGATTTATCAAAATAAACGATACCCGGTTTTGCGCAACATTTAAAACAATCAGGCTGGCATTCAAAACGCGGGGATTCTTTTTCCCACCACTTTTTACCGGCTGTCATAGTAGCGTTAGGTCATCACGGTGAATGACTTCATTATAAAAATTATCCCCGAAAATTTTTCTTACTGCACCGGTCCTCATTCCCATAATTTTTTTAAGATCCCGAAAATTATAATTCACAAGTCCGCGCGCAATCTCCATGCCACCCTCTTCAAGAACACGAACCACATTACCAAACTCAAATTTACCCTCGACCTTAATTACTCCCGCCGGAAGAAGGCTCTTTCCTCTAGAAACGATGGCTTTCCCCGCACCCGAATCAACGGTTATTTGTCCCGAGGGCTTCAAAGTATGCGCTATCCAGTGCTTTCGTTTGTTGATTTTTTCTTTCCCGGCCCAAAATAGGGTGCCGACACTTTCACCTTTATAGATCTTGTCCGCAATATTATTGTCGAATCCATTCACGATAAGAGTGGGGATACCAAAGCTCATGGTTTGTTTCGCTGCTAGGACCTTAGTATACATACCACCGACGGTAACATGGCTGTTTCTCCCTCCTGCAAGTTTTTCAATTTCATTGGTTATGCAATCAACATGCTCAATAACCTTCAGAGGCCCGGCTTCTTTACTCGCTTTGATTGAAGGATCGCGAGAATAAAGCCCGTTTACATCGGAAAGGATGATCAACAATTGAGCGTTGAGCAGACAAGCAACCGTTGCGGATAAAGTATCATTGTCACCGATCTTAATTTCATCAACGGTCACCGAATCATTTTCATTAATAATCGGTACTACCTTGTGCTCCAAAAGGGTTTCCAAAGTGTGCTTGGCATTGAGGAATCTTTTTCGGTTTTCCAGGTCGTCATGCCCTAGAAGTATCTGTGCTACTTTAATTCCTTGCTGCTTAAATTTTTTTTCATACGTGTGCATGAGATAACTTTGTCCGATAGCGGCACAGGCCTGTTTTTGAGGGATCGAAAGATTAGCCTTGTGCAAACCCAAACGTTCTCTACCTGCCATAATAGCTCCAGAAGAAACAAGAACCACCTCGCAGTCCCGGTCAGCAACTCGGCGAATTGTTTCCGCCACATAACGGACTTTATTTGCATTCAGCCCATTTACTAAACTTGCTTGTCCTGTCTCACGATTGGCAATAATACTGCTTCCAATCTTGATCACCATACGCTTGAGACCTTTTAGAATTTCTCTACGAGCATCTTTGTTCATATTGATATTTTTCAAATTGGTTAAGATCTGCTTCAAAATCTTTGCAATCTAACTTAGATCTGTCAGAGGATCATCCAAATTCTTATTTATCTGAAAGGAATTAATATTTTCAATAAACTGGGCGATCGCATTAAAGTAGTCTGTTCCCCCAACTAGAAACGTGTCATTATGGCCCGCGCCCTCGATATCATAAAATATCTTTGGTTCGGCAGCCGCAGAAAAAAGCTCCCGTCCCAGTTTATAAGGAACTATTTCATCCTGAGTTCCATGAAGAAACAGTTTGGGAAGTTTGAGATTTGGTACCTTTCCAATCGCGTCGAACCGGGATTTTATGGCCCAGCTTAATGGCAGAACCGGAAACATCTTTCTAGCCATTTTGCCGGCAGATGGAAAAACAGATTCCAGGATGATTCCAGCGGCTGGGTTTTTAGAAGCCACTTCAATCGCGCAAATCCCTCCCAACGAACGTCCAAATAAAATGATCTTCTCGGGCATTATTTTTTTGACTTTCACAAGCCAGTCATAAGCCGCTTGCGAATCTAGATAAATTCCTTCTTCGTTCGGTTCACCTTCACTTTTACCGTAACCCCGATAGTCAAAAATAAACACATCTAGGTTAAGCGGCTTCAGCATTTCAATATTATCCAGCCGGTGTGTTATGTTTCCCGCGTTCCCATGAAACCATAGTAAAGTTGCATTCGACCCCTTTGACGAAAAGTACCACCCATGAAGTCCCACACCATCACCAGCAATAAAGCGAACATCCTCTTTGGAAACTAAACTTGAAGATGGACCCCAGTTACCTTCCGGGTACTTGTAAGGATGATAAATTATCCAACGCTCGCAACTGACCAGAAAAACACCGTAGCTTAGAAGGAAGAGTACAGTCACCCCCACCACATGAGAAATCGTCATGATAACTTTCACTTTCAAGAATGAACTGCCGGCCTGGATAGGTTGTATACTCAGCTAGGCAAAGCTTTCCTTCATGGTAAACATTTTTTCAAATAAACTTATTCGCCTACTTTCCGAACTTTTATTTTGAGACCTTCAACCGCTTCGACAATTACCTTCTCACCATCGGAAATGGCAATATCACTTTTAGCGTTCCAGGTTTCTCCGTGGACAAGCACGCGCCCCTCAGGGTTTAAGGTTTCTTTAACAACCCCTACCTCTCCTAGCAGTCCTTCCATACCGGTTGTTGTGCGTAATTGATGGGCCTTTTTGGCTAAGTAAATACTTCCTATCGAAAACAAAAAAGTCATACCCAGGGTTGGATACAATATCATCTTTGAGATCTGCATAGCGGGATCATCACTATCCATCAGCATAATAGACCCAAGAAATATTGAAATCGCGCCACTGATTGACAGCAAGCCGTAGCTCATCACGTTGACTTCAGCTATCAATAAAACCACACCTAAAATAATCAATAAGAGGCCAGCATAATTAATAGGGAGAGTCTGCATAGCATACAAGGCCAAGACCAAACTGACGCTCCCTACCACTCCTGGTAAAATAAGCCCTGGATTTGAAAGTTCTAAGTAAAGACCAACCAACCCCAACATCATCAGAACATAGGCCACATTAGGACTGGCAATAATATCTAGAATTCTCTGCCGACGATTCATCTCCTTAAAAGTAATATTTTTTTGAGCAGTATTCAGTGTAATTATACTTCCCCCTAATTTCACTTCTCTTTTATCCAATGCCAACACCAGAGAATCCAAGTTGGCGGCCACTAAATCAATTACATTGAGGCGCTTTGCTTCTTCTGCAGAAACAGAAACACTTTTTCTAACTGACAATTCAGCCCAATAAGCATTTCTGCCCCTTTGTTCAGCAAGAGAACGGATATAGGCAGATGCATCGTTGACAACCTTATCCTCCATAACTTTCGCTTGTCCACCTGTACCACCACCCATTAAGTTGACTGGGTGAGCAGCCCCGATGTTTGTTCCTGGTTCCATGGCAGCAATATGAGATGCAATTGTAATGAAAGTCCCTGCGGATGCTGCACGTGACCCGCCTGGAGAAACAAATGAAGCCACAGGAATTTTAGAACTTTGAATAGCCTTAATAATTTTCCGCATGGAAGTATCCAGTCCTCCGGGTGTATCCATTCGGATAATAATCAATTCCTCCGAAGAAGTATTAGCACTACGAATTTCATTCACCACAAACTCTGCCACAACTGGATTGATAGCACCCTCTATTTTAACTACTATAATACCATCCGACCCGAATGCGTTTGCAGGCCAAACCATCAGCAGCAGTGCAATAACTAGTAGTTTTCTAAAAATTATCATAAGTGTTTAAGCCATATATCTTAGTAAGTTTTAATTTTTTCACATCGTGTTGAAAAAAGTCAAACCCAAAGTCCCAGTGAAAGCCGTACAAGCGTGGAATCCAGTTTTTTTTCATGGATATGTTATTTGGTGGTAAACTAAGCCCAACATGGACATGTCTAAACAAAAATCTAAACAAAAACGCGACCCTGATTTCAAATCAGTATTTATTGTCGATCCAATTAAAGGAGAAAGGCTTCACCTAGCAAAACTCCTTAAGCAAGAAAAGTTCTTAATGATGACATTTGAACGCATTGGAGATTGTTTAAAACAAAATAATTCTATCAAACCGGATTTAGTTATCTTTGTTCTTCGCAAGGATAAAAACGAACCAAGCCAATTAAAAAACATCAAAAAATACTTTAAAAACCTACACTTTATTATTCTAATGACTTCAGAGGTTTCTGAATTGAACATAGACAAACTTAAAGAAAGCGGGTTTACCTCAATTTATAAGGCAAACAATCAAGACATGGTTAAGAACTTTATTTATACTCTAATGCCAGAGTGCCAGGTAACCCACGCAGAAGAACCATCACTCGAAACAAAGTAGGTTTATGTATTTTTATTCACCGGTTAATCGATCAATTCTCTCCCCTGTAATTATGTTAATCAAAACCCCATGGGTATAAAAGTAAAAAAAACAAAACTTGTGAAAGTTGGACAAGTCGAAATAGGTGGTGGAAGGCCCGTCGTTTTGATTGCGGGTCCATGTGTTATCGAGTCACAAAGCCATGTACTAGATACCGCTGAAAAAATCAAACGTGCCGCCAACGATGCAGATATTCCCTTCATATTCAAGGCGTCCTACGACAAAGCTAACCGATCTTCGATCGATTCATTCCGTGGCCCAGGATTAATTAAAGGCCTAAAGTCTCTTGAAAAAATAAAAAAGGAACTGAATATACCTGTGCTCTCAGATGTACACACAGAAGAAGAAATAGAGCCCGCCTCTCAAGTTCTTGATGTATTACAGATTCCAGCATTTTTATGCAGACAAACCAACATGATAACAAAAGCAGCAAAAACAGGATTAACTGTTAATGTTAAGAAAGGGCAATTCATGGCCCCTTGGGATATGAAGAATGTTATTGATAAGTTATCTCAAAGTGGTTGTAAAAAAGCATTACTCACAGAACGTGGGTTTACATTTGGCTACAATAATCTTGTTGTAGATATGCGTTCTTTGATCCTTATGCGAGACCTAGGCTACCCAGTTGTCTTTGATGCAACCCATAGCCTGCAACTTCCAGGAGGCAAAGGAAAAAAAAGTGGCGGCCAAAAAGAGCTTATTCCAGATCTTGTTCGTGGAGCTGTCGCAGTGGGATGCGATGCAATCTTCATAGAAGTTCATCCCAACCCAGAAAAAGCAAAATCTGATGGGCCTAATATGCTTAAACTATCCCAATTACCAGAACTCCTTAAACAAATAAAAACGTTAGATTCGGCCGTTCGAAGTCAAACTTAGGAAAATGGTAATCAAGTAGTTGTCTCCCCCAGACCTAAAAAGTCAGTAAAAAGGAGAAAATAGAGGAAGATGGCTCCCCATATTGGGGAGCCGGAGAGAAAATACATTTGGCTTTCGCTTTGGCACGCCACGGTTCAGATCTTGGGAGATCCAACCGTTGGAGGAGGCAATGCCAATTCGAATCTTCAACCTTATACAAGCAAACCTCATGCCACCACTTCGCCACGCTCGGATAAAAAAATACACCCATGTTTCTAATTACTTACGAGACTGTGTGATGACAGTGTCATTGGGTTTACTGTGAAAAGTGAAGGAAGTTTTGTCCCACCCTGTCAAAAACTTCTCTATTTCTAGAATATCCTTCTATCAAAACCATCATAAGGTCCGCAAAAACACCCCTAAGATTTCCGTCAAATTCGCTGTCGCTTTTTGGCTTTGGCTGCGCAAGGATATCAAATTTTTTATCGCGGATGGGTGGGTAGCAACATACCACCCAGCTTTGATTTTGGAGACCTTCCCTTCTCCATCGACAAATGAACTAGTGTTAATCAAAGACTGTTCGATTGTATCGCTAATAGTTCTTACTGAAACAAATGGAATTTGTTTTTCAATACAATGGCCTATGAGTGACGATGTTTCCATATCCACCGCCAATGCTTTATGAGAGGATCCTAGTTCTTGCTTAGCGGAAGAATCAGAAATAACTTGGTTCACTGTTAGTAAAGTTCCCTTGTAAATCATTATTTTGTTCTGAGAGGTCAGTCTCCCAAACAAATCTGGTTGTTGTGGGTTCACGAGATAGCTCTTAGAAAAAGTAGCGGACTGATCAATTTCTAAAACCTTGTCAGCGACAACTATATCACCTACTTTCAACCTTAAATCCAATCCACCGGCATACCCTATTGAAAGAACTAAAGCTGGAACGGTTCTACTTAAAACTTCCTTTAGCGCACTCAAAGCACAATCTTTACCCATACCCGTCCGTACCAAAACAATGCTGACTCCTTCCCAACTTCCGACCCAGGCATCTGCATGTCCTGCCTTGAGTTGTTCTTTGACAATCATCAGTTTTCTAATCAGGTTTATCTCTTCTCGAAGAGCACCCAAAATGAAAATTGGTTGGTCCATTTTTCTCAAGTTTTAATTAAAAAATAATTTATTCCGAATTAAACAGCAAAGACGGTAAAGACGCAAAGAAATAGTTTTCATATGTTAATTCGGCTTGCCTACTCTGCCAAGGGTGTGCTAGCGTGCTCGGTCGGACTTTGGAGAAAAATATGGCTAAACAAAAACACATTATTCCCGTGCGACCAAGTGACAAACTTGAACTTACCGTAGAAAGTCAAGGGTCTAGCGGAGATGGCATATGCAAACACAAGGGCTATACTCTTTTTGTGCCCGGAGGCATTCCCGGAGATCTGGTTTTTGCAGAAGTAATAAAAATCACGCCAAGGTTTGGAGTTACCCGCATTATCAAACAACTTTCTCCATCACCAGATCGAATCAAAGCCCCCTGCCCTGTATTTACCAAGTGTGGAGGATGTAAATTACAGGACTTAAAATATGATAAACAAATGGAGTTTAAGGTTGGCCTCGTCAAAGATGCTTTGAAACATATTGGGAAAATCGACCCACCCCCGATCGCATCAATCCCAGCAGAAAAAATGTACGATTATAGAAATAAGGGGAGCTTTTCTGTACATAAGCAAGGTGGGTTTCTTAGTATGGGATTTTTCAAACAGGGTTCGCATGAAATAATCAGTACTGAAAGTTGTGGAATCCTTCATGATCCAATCAACAAGGCAAAAGAATTTATTCGAGAACTCCTCATTAAACACCATGTATCGATCTATGATGAGAGAAAACATCTGGGACTATTTCGTGAACTCGTAATACGTCACTCATCACATTCAAATCAATTATTAATTGGGTTAGTAACTACTCCAGGAGATTTCCCTGAAGAATTCCTGACAGATCTAACCGCCAAGACCACATGCAACAATCTAAATATTTGTGGGGTCGTACAAAATATCAACTCTCAAAAGACTAATGTAATTCTAGGGAAAGAAACTCGTGTTTTATGGGGACAAGGTGAACTCAATGAGCAGTTAGGAAAATTGAAGTTCAGTCTTTCATTAACTTCTTTTTTTCAGGTTCATCCTGAACAAACGATCCGATTATTTGAAACCATAGAAAAATGGACAAAAAATACTACTGGTCGAATCCTAGACGCTTTTTGCGGAATAGGTGCTATTAGCTTATGGCTAGGGCAATCAGGCTTACGAGTTGTTGGGATTGAAGAATTACCTCAAGCAGTTTTAGATGCACGGGCAAGCGCAAAGAAAAATAGTATCGATTCTTGTATATTTATAGAAGGGAAGGTCGAAGAACATATAAGAAAATTCAAAGAACAGGATATTGAAGCAATAATTTTAGACCCCCCCCGTAAAGGTTGTTCAGAGAAAGTTCTCCAAGCTGTTTCTGAGATTAAACCCAAAAAAGTTATTTACGTCTCCTGCAATCCATCAACCTTGGCCCGAGACTTAGCCCGTTTAGAAAAATACTGTATTGATGATGTTGTAGTGATCGATTTATTCCCACAAACACAACACGTGGAGACGGCAGTATTACTAACCTTGAGAAATCCCTAAATCCTCGCGTGCTTTGGAGTTCGAGGAAACGGGATAACGTCACGAATATTTTCCACCCCGGTTACAAACTGCACTAACCTCTCAAACCCTAAGCCAAATCCCGAGTGCGGAGCAGAGCCAAATCGCCTTAAATCAAGATACCAATCGTAATCTTCTGACTCTAATTTTTTGGATTGCATTCTTTTTAACAGGGAATCGTAATCGTCTTCTCGCTGACTACCGCCAATTATTTCTCCTAGTTTTGGCAGAAGCACATCCATCGCCCGCACAGTTTTACCGTTATCATTGACCTTCATGTAAAAAGGTTTAATTTCCTCTGGATAATCATAAATAACAACTGCCTTCTTAAAAACCTCCTCACTGAGGTATCGTTCGTGCTCCGATTGCAAGTTACACCCCCACTCTACTGAATAAGTAAAGTTCTTATTTGATTTTTCAAGAATATGGATAGCATCGGTGTAAGTAATACGCTCAAACGCTTTCTCCGTGATATTCTGGTGTCTTTCAAGGATCGTTTTATCAATCTGTTTATTGAAAAATTCCAAGTCCTCCGAACAATGCTCCAGGACGTCTTTAAACAAATAATGCAGAAAATCCTCCGCTAAGTTCATATCATCTTCTAAGTCGTAAAATGCCATTTCCGGTTCGACCATCCAGAATTCTGAAAGATGACGACTAGTGTTTGAATTTTCAGCACGGAAGGTTGGGCCAAAAGTATAAATTTCAGAAAGAGCTAGAGCATAGACCTCTCCTTCCAGTTGCCCACTCACTGTAAGACAGGCCTTTTCTCCAAAAAAGTCTTGGGTATAATCAACCTTACCATCTACCATTGGAATTGAGTCTGGGTTCAAAGTAGTAACCTGAAACATTTCTCCAGCACCCTCACAATCGTTAGTTGTTATAATAGGCGTATGAAGATAAACAAACCCTCGGTCTTGAAAAAATTTATGGATCGAATATGACAGTCGATTACGAACCCGCATAACTGCACCAAAAGTATTTGTACGTGGACGTAGATGAGATATTTCACGTAAAAACTCAAATGAGTGGTGCTTTTTCTGCAAAGGATACTGGTTCGGGTCAGCCTCACCATAAACCTCAATAGATTTAGCCTGAAGTTCAACGCTTTGTCCCTTGCCTGGCGATTGAACTAATTTTCCGGTGATACCCACACAACTCCCAGTGTGCAATTTCCCGGATATTGAATCAAAGCTATCTATGCTGTGGTCAGCAATAACCTGAAGGTTTTTCAAACAAGAACCGTCATTGATCTCAAGAAAAGAAAATCCACCCTTAGAATCGCGGCGTGTCCTAACCCACCCCATAATAACAACCCCGTCTTGCTCCTTGCCTTGCTGTAAAATCTCTTTTATTTTCCGACGCTTCATTTTATTCACTTCACACCTCTACAGTAACTTATGGTTCCAGCATTAAAAGATTTCTCACTAAAACGTAGAATGCCAAGAGATTACCACCACTTCTTACACATTGACATCCTGAGAGTTATTGGATATTTTAATGTTAGTTTATTTGGGTTCTAATTATTTCAAGCAATGTTATCCATTGATTTAGTTCACCTTATCCCATTCAGCCCTACGAGAATCATCCGATGTTCATCATAGGAAATTTTTTATCTGCGACAGCACAGATCCTCAAAATTGTTTTAGAACTTTATATGTGGATAATGATCATTCGCGCATTGTTGTCTTGGGTTAATCCAGACCCCCATAATCCTATCGTTCAATTTCTTAACAGTATCACAGAACCCGTTCTGTATCGAGTGCGTCAATTCCTACCCATGAGCGGTGTAGGAATTGACTTTTCCCCAATGATAGTAATACTGATTATTATTTTCCTTCAATCGTTTCTAGTCAATTCAATTGGAATGATCGCTATGAGGTTGCAATAATCTATTTATGCGGCTTAATCACCTTGATATTCTTGAGCAGTGTTTTCGTGATAAAATTTTTGGCTACAATAAAGAGGATGTGGACACTTTCCTGCATCTAGTCGCTGAGGATTTCAAAGAGATCACAGAAGAGCTAGATCTTCTCAAAAAAGAAACCGACAAAAAAAATAAAAATACAGAGAAGTTTAATGGACAGGAGACTCACAACGCAGGGGAAAGAAAAAACGAATTCGAAAAAATTACTCCAGACATAATAAAAGAAAAAGCCAAGCGAATAATCAACGCAGCTCGTGAACACGCTAACCAGCATAAAAAGAAAGCTGAGCATGAGTTGTCTAATCTGAAAAGAGAGATCGAAAAAATACGGCAGGAGAAAAAAGCTTTAATAGATGCAATAAAAATGTCCGCGCAAAAAAGTCACGTTCTCCAAAAAAACAAAAAATAGCGTTCCCCAGTCAATGTCCCTGGAGATAAGAGATTACAAGGATGGGATCCAGTTTTCAGCGATCATTCAACCCAGAGCCTCAAGCAATAAAATTTGTGGCCTGCAGGATAAACACCTGAAAATCCGTCTAACATCTCCCCCAGTCGATGGCGCCGCAAATAAAATGTGTATTAAGTTTTTGGCCAAAATACTAAGCGTTAGTTCATCACAGATAATGATAGTCAGTGGCCAACAAGGACGCAAAAAAATCATCCGTATAGAGGGTATGGATACATCTGAGTTTTTAAAAAAAATTCCCTCAATCGCACAAAGCTGACTCCTGAATAAAAATCAGGACTATCGAAAGTTATTTTATTATTTTTTAAACTAGTTCTTGCCTATTGTTCTAGCGGATCTTTTATTAGTAAGGTTAAAATGATTAAAACTGTTGAGTACTTGGAGGGAGTGGTTCGAATGATCGATCAAACTCGGCTCCCCTTGGAAAAAGTCTTTGTTGATTGCAAGACAATTGATGATGTTGCTAACGCGATCAAGACAATGGTTATCCGTGGTGCCCCAGCTATTGGGGTTTCCGCTGCTATGGGGGTAAGCTTGGGCGCTGAATCTATTTACGCTGACAACTTCGATGCTTTTTATTCTGAACTGGAAGATAAGTGCATGCCTCTCGAAAACTCCCGCCCCACTGCTGTTAATTTGGCATGGGGAATCGAGCGAATGAAGCGTGTTGCTCGTGAATCACGACTACTAAGTATTCCTGAGCTCAAGAAAAAACTAAAACAGGAGGCGCTAGATATTTGTGAAGAAGATATTGCCGCTAACATGTCCATGGGAAACTTTGGCCAAACATTAATTGATGATGGGAGCACCATTCTTACACATTGTAATGCCGGCGCACTAGCAACCGCCGGTTTTGGCACCGCTTTAGGCGTTATACGCGCAGCTACTAATGCGGGGAAAAAAATCAAGGTCCTTGCAGACGAAACTCGCCCGTTTCTGCAAGGGGCCCGTTTAACAGTCTGGGAATTAATGGAGGATAATATTCCAGTCAAACTAATTACTGACAACATGAGCGGATTCTTCATGAAGAATAATCAGGTTGATGTAGTTGTAGTAGGAGCTGATCGAATCGCCGGGAACGGTGACGTAGCTAATAAAATCGGAACTTATATGGTTGCAGTAATGGCGCAAAAACACAGAATTCCATTTTACGTTGCGGCTCCCATTTCCACCCTTGATTTGTCGATAACTTCGGGTGAAGAGATCCCCATTGAGCAACGCCCGGAAGATGAGGTCTCTTGTATAAA
>JYMV01023521.1_pt1 | contig 13451 bp, 12 predicted proteins | sample 338911 | NCBI WGS metagenome assembly JYMV01 (sample SAMN03354496, study PRJNA234377) | hydrothermal vent metagenome | biome: Deep sea; feature: Hydrothermal plumes at the Eastern Lau Spreading Center, Western Pacific Ocean; material: Seawater | place: Tonga | collected 2009 | depth 2000 m m
CGGTCTCCAGTATCAGCGATACTGGTGAATTGCCACAGTTGCGTGCGCCGGCAACACCCGAAGCCGTACTGGACGCGATTCAGTCATTGCAGCCATCGTAACTGCCAATGAATACCGTCAATCTTTCATCGATGAGTGCGTGTGGACCGGTTGACTGGATCGGCACGACGCAGCGACTGATTACAGAACGCCGGCGTGCAGTGCTGATCATGGTCACCGCGGACAAGGGATCGACGCCTCGGGACAGCGGCACCTGGATGCTCGTCTCAGATGACAAACAGTCCGGCACCCTGGGCGGCGGCGAACTTGAACGGCTGGCCGAAGAAGCGGCCCGGGCGATGCTGGCTGGACACGGTACCTGGCAGCGTAGTTCACTGCATTGTGCACTGGGTCCGGACCTCAGGCAGTGTTGTGGTGGTCATGTCACACTGATGCTCGAACCCCTCGACATGTCAGCAACTGACTGGCTGGCGCAGGCCGCTGAATCGGCGCGGGTAGCTGACAACCAATACAGCGTACTGTTCCAGTCAAATGAGCCCGCTGCCACACCCCGGATCATCACAAACGATGGCGCCCTGTCGGGCATAACTGGCGTACATCTTCAGCTGCTCACCGATACCCGTCTGAGTCTGTTTTTGTTTGGTGCCGGTCATGTCGGTCAAGCCGTCGCCACCCTATCAACACAACTGCCGCTTCGCCTGACTGTCATCGATGGCAGAGCCAATCAACGAGCGCTCATCCCGAACGCAGATAATATCGAAGTCATGGGTATGGACTCGGCCGAAGAAGCCGCGGCCAGGGTGTCGTCAGGCTCAGCCGCTCTCGTCATGACACACAGTCACGAACTGGACTACACCTTGTGCCATGCACTGCTCACACAAAATAGTGCCGTCTTTGTCGGCCTGATCGGTAGCCGATCCAAGGCAAATCGATTCCGTAGCCGCTTAAGAAAAGACAATGTTCCGGAGAAGTCTCTGGCCCGGCTGACCAGCCCCATCGGCAGTTCCGGCCCGAAGGGGAAAGAACCCGGCGTGATTGCCCTGGCTGCACTGTCTGAAGTACTCACGCTGAACATGAAGTCCGCTACGCTCGACCTCACGCCTTCCGTGCAGGGCGCCAACATCACTCCCACCGCGAACTGAGCGCATCATGGATCAAGACAGTCATAACCTTTATATGCAGCGTGCCGCCGAGATATCACGGCAGAAAATGCTTGCTGGCGAAGGCGGGCCATTCGGGGCCGTTGTTGTCCGTGACGATAGCATCCTCGGTGAGGGGTGGAATCGGGTGACGTCTACCGCTGACCCAACCGCCCACGCCGAGATTGTCGCTATACGGGATGCCTGCAGCCGGGTTGGGTCCTTTACCCTTGAGGGCGCGCTGATCTACACCAGCTGCGAGCCTTGTCCGATGTGTCTTGCCGCGATCTGGTGGGCCCGGATCAGCCGCATCTATTATGCAAACACCCGCAACGATGCTGCCCGGATTGGATTCGATGATGCGGAAATCTATCAGGAGGTCACCCGTGATCTAACCGATCGGCGCATTCCACTTGTCCATTGCCCAAATCAAGAGGCAGTACAAGCGATGCGCGAGTGGACAGAAAAACAGGATAAGATCCCCTATTGATCTGCTGGCTGCTACTGGGCGGCACTCAAGCATCGCACTGGAATGACCAACACACCCAGCACCACTGACCAAGGATCGAACGAGTGACTGAACAACGGCTGCTGTCACTGACCGGCGTCTGTAAATCGTTCCCGGGTTGCATCGCCAACGACAACATCGATCTGGATGTTGCGGCCGGCGAGATTCACGCCCTGCTCGGTGAAAATGGCGCCGGCAAAAGCACCCTGGTCAAAATCATCTATGGCGTGTTGCGTCCAGACCAGGGAAATATTCGCTGGCAAGGCAAGGTGACGCGGATCGCAAATCCAGCCCAGGCAAGGACACTGGGCATCGGGATGGTGTTCCAGCATTTTTCCCTGTTCGAAGCGATGACCACACTGGAGAACATCGCGCTGGCCCTGCCCCCTGAAGATCCTGAAGCCTTAAGAGCACGGCTGCAGGAAACCGCCAGTGCCTACGGTCTGGCATTGCAACCTGACCGCCACGTTTATGATCTGTCTATGGGTGAGCGACAGCGGATTGAGATCGTTCGCTGTCTACTACAAGACCCGCAACTACTGATACTGGATGAACCCACCTCAGTACTCACACCGCAGGAAGCCGAGATCCTGTTTGAAACCCTGCGTACGCTGGCTCAAGAGGGCCGGGCGATTCTGTATATCAGCCACAAGCTTGAAGAGGTCCGGACATTGTGTGATCGGGCGACGATCCTGCGTGGTGGACGCCGGGTCGATGATTGCCTCCCGGCGCAGGAGACTGCACGATCGCTGGCCGAGAAAATGATCGGCAGAAAATTGCGGCAGGTCTCACGTCTGTCATCAAACGACAGCAGTTCATCAGTGCATCTGGCGGTATCAGGTCTCAAGGTGCGCTCCGATCTGGCCCATGGCGTAGACCTCACCGATATCAGTCTGGAAGTCCGGGCCGGAGAAGTACTTGGAATCGCCGGAATTGCCGGCAACGGACAGATCGAACTGATGGGTGCTCTGTCAGGGGAAACCGGCTCGCCGATGGCTGGATCCATCAGGATACTCGGCACGGACGCGATCGGCCTTAATCCGGCAGCACGGCGATCCCTGGGCGCGGTCTTCGTACCTGAAGAACGAATCGGTCACGCGGCCGTCGCCGACATGACACTGGTAGACAACAGTTACCTTACCGGTGATACGCGTATGAACTTCTCCCACCGGGGCTTGATCGACTGGCCGGCGGTCACACGATTTACGCAAAAGGTGGTCCAGAACTTCGACGTGCGCACCACCGGTGTCGATGCACTGGCCAGCAGTCTGTCAGGCGGTAATCTGCAGAAATTCATTGTGGGCCGGGAGATCCTGCAGCAACCCAGCCTGTTGGTGGTGTCGCAACCCACCTGGGGTGTGGACGCTGGCGCTGCTGCCGCGATACACGAAGAAATCCAGCGGCTGGTCAGTGCAGGGGCCGCTGTGCTGATGATCTCTCAGGACCTCGATGAGGTTTTTCTGCTATCCCACCGGATCGCTGTCATCTCCCAAGGCACCCTCTCGGTCACAACACCTATCGATGAAGTCAGCCCTGAAGATATCGGTTTATTGATGGGGGTCCGACACGAAGTTCAGCCCAAGGCAGATCATGTTGCGGCTTGAACCCAGAAGCACGCAGTCGTTTGCCGCCGCCTGGCTGTCGCCGTTGATGGCCCTCGTGCTGACGGTGATTACGGGTGGCGTGATATTCCTGGCCATGGGCAAGGATCCCTCGACAGCGCTCTATATCTACTTTGTGGAGCCGCTGACGACCACCTCGGGACTTTCCGAGGTTGCGGTCAAAGCAGGCCCACTCATTCTGATCGGAATCGGACTGTCGTTCGGATTTCGCGCCGGCATCTGGAACATCGGTGCCGAAGGCCAATACATTGCCGGAGCAATTGCCGGCGGCGGTCTGGCTGTTTACTTCTACGAAAGTGAAAGCACCCTGCTGCTCCCGGCGATGCTGGTGCTCGGTACGCTTGGCGGGATGGCCTGGGCTGCAGTGCCTGCGCTGCTGAAAACCCGATTTAATGCCAACGAGATACTGGTCTCACTGATGCTGGTCTATGTCGCAGAGCTGCTGCTCGTTCACCTGGTGCAGGGTCCGTGGCGTAACCCCCAGGGCTGGGGATTTCCGGGCACCCGGTTGTTTCCGGACGCCGCTACCATGCCGCTCCTGTTTTCGGGTAAGCGTGTGCATCTGGGCACGCTGATCACTTTGGCTGTTCCTTTTATCGCCTGGTTCATCCTGGCCCGGACCCGATTTGGTTTCACCGTCCGGGTCTTTGGATCAGCCCCACTGGCCGCCCGTCACGCGGGTGTTCATGGTCACCGAATGATCTGGCAGTCTCTGCTGATTGGTGGCGGACTTGCCGGTCTGGCCGGCGTGATCGAGGCGACCGGCACTATTGGGCAACTGATGCCGAACATCTCGCCGGGCTATGGTTTCACTGCCATTATTGTTGCCTTCCTGGGTCGCCTCCACCCGCTGGGGGTACTGCTGGCGGGCATCGCGATCGCAGTCACTTACATCGGTGGCGAAGGGGCTCAGATATCGGCGGGATTGCCCAAAGCCGTGACCAGCCTTTTCCAGGGCATCATCCTGTTCTATCTGCTCGCGTTTGATCTCTTCACCCGGTACCGGATCATCGTAAGCTCGAGAGCCACGGAGTAACCATGCCTGAACTCATTATTGCTTCCGTGATGACGATGATGACTGCAGCGACACCGCTGGTGTTCGCTGCCACCGGCGAACTCATCTGCGAGCGCTCTGGAGTGCTGAATCTGGGTGTGGAAGGCATGATGTTGATTGGTGCAGTATTTGGTTTTGCCACAGCCGCAGTGACCGGAAACGCGCCACTCGGACTTCTGGTAGCCGGAGCCTCAGGCATACTTGCATCGCTTATCTTCGCGTTCCTTACACTCACGTTGCTTTCAAATCAAGTTGCGACTGGCCTCGCGCTGACCATATTCGGTACAGGCCTGTCGGCGCTGTTCGGTTTCGATTATGTCGGAGAAACCATCGACAGAATTGCGGCTATTCATCTGCCTGTGCTTTCGGATCTGCCGGTTGTGGGCCCATTGTTGTTCGGACACGATCCCCTGGTATATCTGGGCCTCATCCTTCTGACCGGCGTGGCCTGGTTCCTCAACCGTTCACGCTCGGGGATGATTTTGAGAGCGGTGGGCGACTCCGATGTATCCGCCCACGCCATCGGCTATCCTGTGGTGTTGATCCGTTACACCGCTGTGGCCTTTGGCGGATTGATGGCAGGTCTGGGAGGTGGTTACTTGTCGCTGGTGTATACCCCGTTGTGGGCAGAAAATATGGCGGCCGGACGCGGCTGGATAGCCATTGCCCTGGTGGTTTTCGCCACCTGGCGGCCTGAAAGAGTCCTGTTTGGTGCGATCCTCTTTGGCAGCATCATGATTCTTCAGCTGAATGCCCAGGCAGCTGGCCTCGGTATTCCCATTGCAACCATAGTTGTATTAGTCTTGATCTCCAGGGATGCCATTAAGATTCGCCTCAACGCCCCAGCCTGTCTGGGCCGGCCGTTCCGGGCCGAGCGTTGAGCAGAATGACATCTGTTGGAACTCTCACCATGAATGGAGGAAATTGAAAATGAAGTACCTCGTCAAACTGGTCGTAGTGATTTTTGCAGCCGTGTTGAGTCTCGGCGCGATCACTACTGCGTCTGCAGACAAGTTGAAAGTTGGATTTATCTATATTGGCCCACCGGGGGATCATGGCTGGACCTATTCCCATGATCAGGGCCGACTGATGATCGACAATATGCTCGGTGATCATGTGGAGACGACCTACGTTGAAGGTGTGCCAGAAGGACCCGATGCCGCGCGTGCGATTGCCAAGCTGGCTGAAACTGGGCACAAACTGATCTTTACCACGTCCTTTGGCTATATGGAGCCAACACTCAAGGTCGCCAAACGATTCCCCGACGTCAAATTTGAGCATGCTACGGGCTATAAGCAAGCCGACAACGTCTCAACCTACTCAGCACGTTTCTACGAAGGCCGTTATGTGCAAGGCCAGATTGCCGCCAAGATGTCCAAGAGTGGCATCATCGGCTACATTGCTTCGTTCCCGATTCCTGAAGTCGTACGTGGCATCAACGCGTTCATGCTCGGTGCGCAATCGATAAATTCGAACATGAAGGTAAAAATCGTGTGGGCTTACACCTGGTTTGATCCACCGAAGGAAGCAGATGCCGCCAAGGTGCTAATGGACCAGGGCGCCGACATCATTACGCAACATACGGACAGTACTGCGGCGCTTCAGGCAGCAGCGGCTCGCGGGATCAACGCTTTCGGACAAGCCTCTGACATGATCCAGTTTGCCCCAGATACGCAGTTAACCGCAGTTCTCGATAATTGGGGACCGTATTACGTCAAACGAACGGTTGATGTCTTGATGGGAACCTGGACTTCAGGGGATACCTGGAACGGAATGGGACCCGGGATGGTCGGCATGGCACCGTTTACCAACATGCCAAATGACATCGCCACGATGGCACGCGAAACGACAGAGTCGATTCGAACAGGTGCATTTCATCCGTTTACCGGCCCCATCTACAACCAGGCCGGCGAACTCGTAGTACCGACAGGTGCAACAGCCGACGACGGCATGCTGGCTGGAATGAACTTCTACGTCAAAGGCGTCGACGACAAGTTGCCGGACCCGCTCCCGGATTCGGGAGCGGGTTTTCTGTACCTCGACCAATGTAGAAAAGATAAGCATGTCCCGCACCTGGATTCGTGATCCACTGGCCATCTATGCGGACAATGCCGAACGCGGTTTCGTCGTTGAAAATCAGCTCATAACAGAACTGATTCCAGCCGGGAAAGCGCCCACAGCACCGGTGGACACTACGTTCGATGCCTCTTCCCATGTTGTGCTGCCCGGGCTGATCAATACCCACCACCATTTTTATCAGACGCTCACACGCTCGCTGCGAACAGCCCTGAACAAGGAACTGTTCGACTGGCTCGGCGCCCTCTATCCCGTTTGGGCCCACCTGGATCCGGAAATGCTTGCGGCAGCCACTGAACTGGCGCTGGCCGAACTGCTGCTATCCGGCTGCACCACGGCCGCGGATCATCACTACCTGTTCCCGAAAGGCCTTGAAAAGGCAATCGATGTCCAGGTCGAAATGGCGAGGCAGATCGGACTGAGGGTGGTGCTGACACGCGGCTCAATGGACCTTTGCGTAGACGACGGCGGCCTCCCGCCCGCCAGCGTCGTCCAGGATCCGGACACCATTCTGGCCGACTGCGAGCGGGTGGTGGGTGCATATCACCAATCAGGTCCTGGTGCGATGACCCAGATCGCGCTCGCACCGTGTTCGCCGTTTTCGGTATCCCAAGAGGTTATGCAACAATCTGCACTTCTAGCTGAAAAACTTGACCTGCGGCTGCACACCCATCTGGGAGAAACCAAGGACGAGAACGACTACTGCCAAGCCCGTTTAGGTATGCGTCCGCTAGACTATCTTGACCAATGTGGCTGGCTTCAGGCGCGGACCTGGCTGGCCCATGGCATTCATTTTTCAGACAGTGAGATCACCCGGCTGGGCCAGGCGGGTGTGGCGGTCAGCCACTGTCCGCACTCCAATATGCTGCTGTCCTCGGGACTCTGTCCTGCGTGTTCACTGGAACAGGCCGGCAGTCCTGTCGGCCTGGGGGTAGACGGGTCGGCATCGAATGATGCCTCCAACGCGATCGAAGAAGTCAGGGCAGCCCTGATGCTGCAACGGTTCAACTCAGGTTCTGCAGCTGTCAGCCACACGGATGCCCTGCGCTGGGCTACGGCAGGTGGTGCCCGGTGTCTGGGACGCGATGACCTTGGGCGCATCGACTCGGGTCTGCAGGCCGACATCGCGCTGTTCAAACTCGATGAGCTACGGCACTCGGGACACGACGACCCGCTCGCAGCGCTGGTCCAATGTGGTGCACACCGGGCCGATCGCGTCATGATCGCCGGTCAGTGGCAGGTGGAAAACGGCCGGGCCAGCCACATCGATGAGGTCGATCTTGTTGCAAGACACAGTGCGCTGGCCCGGCGGCTGCGCAACCGGGCGGGGCTTGAATGATCATCAGCATCACCTCACCGTCACGACTTTCAGCCTGACTGCAGCATAACAACTACCAGGAGATTCTTGATGGGCTATTTTTCCGATCAGGAAATGAACCGACGTCTGGCGAACCTGCGTCACGCCATGGACAATCAAAGCGTCGAGGCGGTCCTTATCACCTCAGTCCACAACACCTTGTATTACAGTAATTTCTGGATGATCCCCTGGGGCCGCGAACAAGGGCTGGTGATCCCAAGAGAGAATGAACCCGCCGCGATTGCACCCCATATTGAATACGACCGGCCTGCCAAAATGGTCGGTGATGGCAGCAATTTCAGGGACATCCGGATCTACACTGACAATGCCAGTGCAATAGACGGCTGGGTGGGCCTGGCGCGACAGGTCCTGCTTGATCGTGGCATCACGAGTGGGCGGATCGGAATTGAGGAAGATAATGTCAGCATCACCATGCACAAGGCATTGTGCACTGCACTTCCTGATCTCGAATTCGTTGAAATGGGCTATGCCATGATGTGTGAGCAGATGCTCAAATCGGATGAAGAGATCGCACTGATTCGGGCTGGGGCCGAAATCTGTGATCTCGGCGCACAGGCTTTTGTCGATGCTGTCCATGACGGCGTGACTGAGGTGCAAGTCGCCCGGGCATCAGTGACCGCCATGGAAGAGGAAATCTGCCGCCGTTTTCCCGGCCATGAATGCGATGGCACCTTCTGCTGGGCACAGTCGGGCCCTGAAAACACCAAAGTCGCTCATGGACTCAACACCGATCGACAGATGCACAGCGGCGATCTGCTCAGCCTGAACGTATTTCCGATGATCCTGGGCTATTACCACCTGCTGGAACGAAGCCTGGTCTTTGGGCCGATATCAGCCGAGGTACAGAAGTACTTTGAGATCCAGGTTGAGGTCCATCATGCCGGCATTGCCGCGCTCAAACCCGGTGTACGGCTCGGCGACATCGATGACGCCGTCATCAATCCAATCTATGAACAACACGACCTGCTGGAGAACAGAACCTTTGGCACCGGTCATTCATTCGGCATCATGGGTTACTGGTATGGCCGTGATGAACTCGGAGAAATTCGTCCTTATAACGATTACGTTCTGCAGCCCAATATGGTGATGTCTATGGAACCGATGATCTCTGTAGACGGTGTCGGCGGGTTCAAACACGCCGACATGTTTCTGATCACCGAAAACGGCAACGAGCCACTGACCCGATTCCGTAACGACGTGATCGTGATCGACTGACAGCCTCAGTCCAACAGGTCGTTGAGAATACCCGCCGCCTTGGTCGGGCCGTGGCGGCTGCGCATGTGCGCGGAAGTTTCCGCCAGCCTGGCTTGCATCGGCTGATCATTCAGTAATGTCACGATGCGGTCAGCGAGTTCCTGATCATTCCACTCGTTACGGTGCAGATGGAGGCCGTGACCGGTCTCTTTCAGGCGGGTTGCATTGTCGTGCCCATCCCATACGTAGGGCATGATCAGGGCAGGTTTGCCATAGTAAAGGCACTCGTTAAATGAATTGTTGCCGCCATGGTGAATTACCGCATCGGTCTGTGCGATGACAGACGGCTGTGGGTACCAGGATGCGATCGATATGTTTGCTGGAATCTCGGAGTACTCGCTTTCGTAGTCACCCACATTAAAAAGAGCGCGGACCGGTAGCTTGGACACCGCATTCATCAACCGCTTCAGCAATGTGGTGTCACCTGATCCCAGGCTGCCAAAACTCACGTAGAGCAACGGTGCATCGTTGTTTGCATCGAAGACCGGCAGTTCATAGTCCGCCTCATCCCGCACACAGCCCTCCAGATATTGAAACCGTTCCGGGTCCAGGGGCTCGCGCCGGTTGAATTTGACCGGTTCGGGGTAGAGCAACAGATTCATGTGTGGAGACGCCTCGAAGAACTCGCCAAGCGGGTAAGGTTGTTCGCCGCATTGTTGGAGAAAGGTATTGAACCGTTCATGAATCGGACCCACGATCTCGTTAAAGCGTGACAGATAACGCGCATGACAGTCATGGTCATCCGCACCACATCCGGACAGGTGGGGGGGTATGTCACGATCGGGTATCTCGTTTTCTGAGCACGAGATGATGCGCACCCAAGGTTTGTTGTCTGTCTGTGCGTAGCGCTTGATCGCCGGGAAAAGGACCACATTATCCACACAGACCATGTCGGGCTTGAGCGTCTCAAGAATATCCGGCAGTTCTTTCTCCGCCCAGATCGACGTATCAACAATAGCTTCCCAGCACTCTTTCACGTAGTTATCGATCTGCTCGTACGGTGAAAGATCGAAATTTGGAATATGGCCGTTGATGAAATCCGACCAATACTTGGCCATTTCTTCCGGCGGCATCGGCTCGGACATGTTGACCAGGTGCTCGTCATAGCCGTAGCCCTGGTATACACCACCCATTCCCGGATCGGTCAGAAACACAGCTTTGTGCCCCAGTTTTTCGCAGGCCTGCGCGATGCCAACCGAGTTGAGTGCCGGGCCAAAGGCCGCCTCTGGGAAAAATGCGATCAGTTTGCCGTTCATACCCGGGAGGGCTCCTGTGATATCGATCGTCAAATGACGGGCAGGCCGCTGTACTTTGCATGCCGTCGAGCGTTGTTCTACAGTCCAATTCTAGAACATTCTCTGTGCGCCCAGGCGGCACCCCGACCCGGAGCTGATCAAATATGGAAATCGCCTGGCAGGATTGGGCTGGACTTTTTATCCGCTGGTTACACCTGGCCACGGGCATCGCCTGGATCGGTACTTCGTTCTATTTCATCTGGCTGGACCAGAGCCTGCGACGTCGCCAGCAATTGACGACAGGTGTCGACGGCGAGTCCTGGATTGTCCACGGCGGCGGTTTCTACCACGTACAAAAGTACATGGTTGCACCCGAACAGCTGCCCGAAGAACTGCACTGGTTCAAGTACGAAGCTTATTTCACCTGGCTGTCGGGCTTTGCACTGATGGCGGTCATGTATTACTTCGGCGCAGAAACTTTCCTCATCGATCGGGACCGTGCAGATATCTCGGTACCGATTGCGGTTATGGTCAGTCTTGCTTTCCTCGCCGGGGGCTGGCTTGTTTACGATCTGCTCTGCCGATCAACGGTTGGCAGGCACACAGGTCCGCTCGCCCTGGCAGTATTTGTTCTGATCGTACTGGTCAGTTGGGGCCTTAGCCAGCTCTTCAGTGACCGGGCAACGTTCTTACACGTGGGCTCAGTCATCGGCACCATCATGTCTGCCAACGTGTTCTTCATTATTATCCCCAACCAGAAAAAAGTAGTTGCTGATCTGAAAGCGGGCCGGCAACCAGCTGCCGAACTCGGGCAACAAGCCAAACAGCGTTCGCTGCACAACAATTACCTGACCCTGCCGGTGCTGTTGTTGATGGTCAGTGCCCATTACCCCCTTCTGTTCGCAGGCCAAGCCACCTGGGGATGGCTGGTGATCGCACTCGTTCTGCTGATCGGCGGCGTGGTTCGGCATTTTTTCAACACCTGGCACACCGGCGCCCGTGGTTCTGCACTGCTGTGGCAGTGGCCCCTGGCTGTCCTGCTTGGCGTCGTGCTCGCGATTTTCCTGTCGACGCGACAGACGATGCCCCTGACTGAATCGGTCTCCGATGAACGCGCCCTGGCCATCATTCAGATGCACTGCGTCGCGTGTCATGCCGCAACGCCCACCCACCGTGGATTTAAGAGCCCGCCCGCGGGGCTGACACTCGACGTCCGGGAAACCGTTATCCTGGCAGCTGAGCGGGTGATGGCACAGGCTGTGCTGAGCAAGGCCATGCCGCTTGGCAACGCCACCGGAATGACGGACACCGAACGCGCCGAACTCGGCACCTGGCTGCGGCGGCAGCTAAGGCCTTAGCCCACTGTGCACTCAGCTGGCACTGGCCAGCATCTGTGTTTGAGCGTCAGGCGGTTTGAAAAACCCAGGCATTTACCACATTCCAATCACCGCGAACGCTGTAAAATAGACGCATTCACGTGTGCACTGGTGCGGCCGAACCAGCAGGATTCTTTTGGCCCACCAGGTGATTTACGCAGAAACAAAGCCCTTTCACCGGAGCATCAACATGAAAACAAACGGTATCGTCGTCGGAATTATCAGCGCAAGCCTGCTGCTCGGCGGTTGTTCAACCACCATCAACAAACAGCAGTCTGGTGCCGCGACTGGTGCCCTGTTGGGCGCCGTGCTCGGTTATGGTCTGGGCAAAGGCCACAAACACAAGAACCTCGCTGTCATGCTGGGCGCTGCTTTCGGCGCAGTAGCGGGTGACCGGATCGGTGCACAGCTGGATGAAAAAGACCGACTGCTTGCCGGCGAGAACCTGCAGATATCACTGGAGAGTACAACGGACGGGGCGACGTCGACGTGGAACAATCCGAACACCGGTCACAGCGGCAGCACCTCCCCGACTAAAACCGTAGTCGCCTCCGATGGCACGCCCTGCCGTGAATTCACCACTGAGATCGTCGTCGGCGGTGAAACCCATCAGGGCTACGGCACGGCCTGCCGTCAGGCAGACGGCAGCTGGAAGATCATGAACTGATCGGGCGCCCGGCTGCAGTTCACGGTCCGAGGTTATACCGGACGATACACCACAGCGCTCTGAGGCCGTCGCGCCAGCCAATCTTTTTACCTTCTTCGTAGGTGCGTCCTGCATAGGAGATGCCGACTTCGAATATCCGCAGCCGGCTGCCGTCCGCTTTTCGGTAGCGCGCAAGGCGTGCCGTGACTTCCGGCTCAAAACCAAAACGGTCTTCCTGCAGTGGCAGATTCTGAATGATCTCCCGGCGAAACACCTTGTAGCCAACCTCCATGTCAGTCAGATTCAGGTTGCTGAACATGTTGGACAGCTGTGTCAGTACCCGGTTTCCCACGGAATGCCAGAAATAGAGTACCCGGTGTGACTCCCCACCGACAAAGCGCGAGCCGTAGACCACATCTGCGCGTCCGCTTTCGATCGGTTCCAGCAGTTTCAGATAATCACGCGGGTCATATTCGAGGTCTGCATCCTGTACCAGGACCAAATCACCGCGAGCATGCGAAAAACCGCTCCTGAGGGCTGCGCCTTTGCCTTGGTTTGTCTCATGATAAATACCGACAATATCGTCGTCGTGTGAAAATGTCTCGATCAGTGAACGACTGCCATCCGTCGAACAGTCATCGACCAGGATGATCTCTTGATCCACATCGACAGCCCGGACCCGGGCCACGATCTCAGGCAAGGTGGCGGACTCGTTAAACACGGGGATGACCACACTGATTTTCATGTTCTCTCGGAACTCCTGCAGTACCACTGAATACGCTATTGTGCCATCACTGAACCAGGTACATAGACAGCGGCGGATCAGACGAGTACTTATGGCCTTGATTACAATGCCCGGTAGGGTCTTCGAAATTTGAATCATTACAACTCGAACGGACAACCGCCCACGTTTACTCATGAGTTTCTACGCACCACCCAAATCCTATGACAGCTATCACGGCTTTACGCTGATAGAACTTCTCATCACGGTCGCGATCCTAGCGATCCTTGCAATGCTCGCCACACCGTCATTGGAAACCTTTGTACTGAACAACCGCATCCGGGCGCAGTCGGCAGCACTGACGGCATCTTTTGCATTGGCCCGAACCGAAGCAATTTACCGGAGCGCCCATGTTGTAACTTGTCCCGGCAATTCAATTGGC
>JYMV01045239.1_pt1 | contig 13447 bp, 12 predicted proteins | sample 338911 | NCBI WGS metagenome assembly JYMV01 (sample SAMN03354496, study PRJNA234377) | hydrothermal vent metagenome | biome: Deep sea; feature: Hydrothermal plumes at the Eastern Lau Spreading Center, Western Pacific Ocean; material: Seawater | place: Tonga | collected 2009 | depth 2000 m m
TGACCTCAAGCACATTTTTCTGGAATTCAGCTAATTCGTCTAGGAAAAGGACACCGTGATGGGCAAGACTCACTTCCCCAGGCTTAGGGATGGTACCGCCGCCGATAAGTCCAGCATCACTGATAGTATGATGCGGTGCCCGATACGGCCTTATTGCCACTAGTCCAACATCACTGGAAAGAATCCCCGCCACTGAGTGAATTTTCGTGGTTTCCAGCGCTTCCTCTAAGGTCAAGTGAGGTAATATAGTGGGAAGTCGCTTCGCCAGCATGGTCTTGCCCGATCCCGGCGGTCCGATGAGAATAGCATTGTGTCCGCCTGCCGCTGCTACCTCAAGGGCACGTTTAACATGTTCTTGACCGCGAACCTCTTCAAAATCTACAGTATAGTTCAGACTCTCTTTAAAAAGAGTGGCAAGATCGACTTTGGTTGGTGCGGTTTCAGCATCACCGTTTAGCATAGCGACAACATCCCTTAATGTTTCAAAGCCAGCTACTTTCACTCCTTCAGCGACAGCTGCTTCCTTCGCATTCTGTTCTGGAAGAACGATTCCTTTCACACCTTGATTTAAGGCGGAAATGGCAATGGGAAGCGCTCCCCGGATGGGACGGAGTGATCCATCCAATGCCAGTTCACCCAATAGCCATAATTTGTCTAGATAGTCGGGTTTTACTTGCCCGAGAGCGGCAAGGATGCCGATTGCCATGGGAAGATCGAAAGCACTCCCCTCTTTCCGGATGTCTGCCGGGGCAAGATTGATAACGGTTTTCTTATTGGGATAGTTGAAGCCGGAATTCCTGATGGCAGCTATAACCCGTTCTTTACTTTCCTTTACTGCACCTTCGGGAAGACCTACGGTGATAAACTTTGGTTTTGGCGTTGGCGTGAGATTGGCTTCTATCTCGATCGGATAGGCATCAATGCCCAGAATGGCACTACTCAGAACTCTGGCATGCATCTATCAGACGGCTGAACAGGTGATAATACCATTCACAGCAAGATATGGAATTAATATATAAAGAAAACTGTCACGAATAAGATAAAACAACAGAAAAAGTAAAACTATGTTCCACCCTTTCCTGCGAACGAGTAGTTTGATTCCTCCTTCGCGGAAGATAGTTCGCCATTCAACAATAATTTTCGGTACAAGAATCTTCACTCCAGTTATTCATCCTCAATCATTTTTAGTCTACCACTCTCATCCGAATCACCAAGGAGACTTTCGACCTTCTCCATCATCGTCTTCCCTTTCTGCTGTGAATAGACAAAAGCATAGTCTAAAGCTTCGTGAAACGGCCGGCTGGCAAAGATTCTTTCACTGTAATATTCATCAATCCAATGTACGAATTTGGAGATATCAGTCTGCTCGAACTCATCAAGAATCTTATAAGCGGTCTCAGCCTGATTTTCAAAATACCACTTGGTCATTTTTCCATGACCGGTTTCAGCGATCATTTCGTCATGGGTCTCATGCACTTGTGTAAGATAAGCCATTAGAAAGGTTTCCTTTTCAACCTCATTGAGTGTTTTCCAATAAAGAACCAGTGGTGAAGGATCCTTTTGTGCAAGTCCAATACCTGATAGCATCAGAAGGAAAAGTATGAATTTCTTCATCGGTTTAACCCTTTTTCTTGATTGCTTTCTGCTTTTTCTTAATGATTTCCAAAAGACGTGACACTGAATCTTCCTCTTTAACTTTCTCTAATTTCTTACCATCTTTGTAAATCAGTCCACCACCTTTACCAAAAGCTATACCCATGTCAGCATGAGTTGCTTCGCCTGGTCCATTTACAGCACACCCCATCAATGCTAGAGTCATAGGTTCTTTCACATCTTTCAGCTTTTCTTCCATCTCACCGGCAATTTTAAAAAGATCTACTTCCAGGCGACCGCAAGTCGGACAGGCAATAATGGTAACGCCTTTCGATGCCAATCCCAGTGACTTGAGAATTTCAAACCCCACATGTACTTCTTCAACAGGGTCGTCAGTCAAGCTTACTCTAATAGTGTCTCCGATTCCATCAGCCAGGAGTGTTCCGAGTCCAACTGCAGATTTTACACTGCCGCTTTTGGTTGGACCCGCTTCGGTAACACCCAGATGGAGTGGATAGTCGAATTGCTCAGCGAACAAACGATAAGAATCCATCATAAGCCGTACATCTGACGACTTTAAAGAGACAATAATATTCTCGAAGTCAAATTCACGGCAAAAATTAATATGGCGCCGAGCACTCTCTACCATAGCTTCAGCAGTAGGATAACCGTACTGTTCCAGGAGGTCTTTTTCCAGACTGCCGGCGTTTACGCCGATGCGGATGGGCAGTCCAGCTCCTTTTACTTTCTTCAACACCTCTTCCACTCTTTCGCGACTGCCAATATTACCGGGATTAATTCGAATTTTATCTGCTCCTGCATCCACGGCAAGTAGAGCCATCCTGTAGTTAAAGTGAATATCAGCCACCAATGGTACAGTCATTCGCTTTTTGATTTCAGGTAGAGCTTTTGCTGCCGCTTCATCCGGCACTGTTACGCGGATGATCTGACATCCAGCTTCTTCCAGCCGCTCAATCTCTTTGAGAGTCGCTGTTACATCATCAGTCTTAGTGGTCGTCATGGATTGAACGGTAATGGGGGCTCCCCCTCCAATTGGGATGTCTCCCACCATGACTTGACGTGTTTTCCGACGCTTTATAGGTTCAGTAGATTCCATTACATCAAATCGAAGTTATAATGAGGTTCAGAGAATGCCAACGGAAATGACTACTTTTGATAAGGTTCCTTTAAAAACCGTTTCGCCTTCGTAACAGCAGTTGTATAGTTTTCCAACTTTACTGCTGCCCGATAATTTGCGACAGCTTTCCGCCGTTCACCTTTCAGATCGTAAATCATCCCTCGTAAAAGGTAACCGTATCCCAGTGGTGTGTCCAATTCCGTGTTGAATTCATTAATGGACGCAGTTGTGAGCTTAAGCGCTTCATCTATATTTCCACGATGAAAATTCAAAAGTGCCCGTTGATATTTCAATGTGGGCTGCCAAGCCTTTTTTGACGCGGGAAGATTATCATCTGCCATTTTCTGTGTGAAAGCCAGGCTCTTTTCGGCTTCATCCAAACGCTTCAACTGGAGAAGAGCTTCCGTATAAATATGATGATAGTAGGCGCTTTTCGGGAATTCACTTCTAAGTTTATCACAATAAATCAAGGCAATTTGAGGATCATCCTGTATCCAGAGATAGATGTAAGCCAAAATTGAAGCTGCCTCAACCCGTGCGTATTCACCCTTCTCCACCGCCAGATTAATTTGCTGAAGACCAATTTCCGAATTGGCTTCCATTCCAAAAAATTTCCCCAGAACCTGTACAACAGATGAACTGCGACCGACGTAATAATTGAGCACTCCTAAAGGGAGATAAGTATCATAAATCTCCGGATGACTTCGGTGAACAGCTCTGGCTCCTTGATACCCTTTCAATCCAGAAGAGACCACACCTAGCCAATCTTTTTTACCCAATGCAACTCTTGCCAGTAATCCCTGGGTGGTAGCCATATTCAGTTTATAAGCCGGATCGTGAGGATACTTTTTCAGCAATCCTTTATATACAGGAATGATTTCTGCACTCGACTTCTCCAAAACTGTGTGAGCAACTTCAAAACCATCCTGGGCTTGAGATCGGAGCCAAAGTGATACAGCCCAGACAAGGTGTACTGTAGGATGCTCAGGAAAGTCATCCCGTGCTTGAGTCAAAACTTCCACTGCTTTATTGTAATCTTCATTATAGAAAGCGCTAATACCCTGCCAGACAACTTCATCACCGGTTTTATCTGCAGCAGTTATTTTCGAAGGAAAGAGAGCAAAGATTAAAACGGGGAGGGCAAACCAAATATTAGAAAACTTGAAAGCAGTCATGCTATATAAGAATTTTATATAAGCTAATCAGCAGATAATACGGTTTAAGAATTCCCCCGGTTGGCAATGATAAGCCACCCTTGGGCGCTATTCTCATCCGGCTGGATAAGGAGACTTTTCTGCCAGGCAGCAGCAGCCATTTCTCTCTCACCCATGTGCCAATAAGTGATGCCTAGACCGTTGTAATGTTCTGGGTCACCAGGATCAATGTCGATGGCATCTTGATAAGCACGGAGGGCTTCCCGGTAAAGTCCGTGCTCCCGATAATATTCCCCCGAAGTCCGCAAAGCTTTTGAGAACCAGTCGTGGGTATTGGGATTTACTGACAAAGCATTGGCAAAAGCTTGACGCCCCAAATCGGTATATCCGCTGCGATTGTATTCATTGCTCATGATATAATAAACTTGAGGCAAAAGAACACGAACCTCAGGATGATTCGGGGAATAAATCAGAAGATCCTCCCACGCAGCAGCGGTTTTGCTCCATTCAAATGCTTTAAAGTAACTTAATCCCTGCTTAAACCTTAATTTTGTATCTTGAGGTACAACCGGCAAAACATTGTCGTATGTCACAGCCGCATAGAGGAAATTACCTTGATTATAGTAAAGATTTCCCAAAGCAACTGCAGCGGTTGGATCATTTCTATCCATTGACAGGCTTGTTTTATACGATTTCTTCGCTTGCTCTAATTCCCCAAGGTTCTCGTAGGCTTGACCTTCCAAATAAGGAAAAATGTGGTTATCAGGATAACGCGAAACACCATTGCTCGCCAATGAAAGTGCTTCGTCGTAGGAGCTTCGCCCCAGACTCTCCCGGACGAGATTCAACAGGCTAGCTGGACCATCAGGCTCTCTTGCGGCGGCTTTACTAAAGAGGTCTTTTGCCATCTTGTCGCCCTGAGGCTCGCCTGAATAAAGTGAAAGAGCATTTATGGTTCCGATATGATTGGGTTCAATTTCCAGCGCTTCTTCATAGGCAAAGCGGGCTTTGTGGTGTTGACCTATTTTCGAATAGAGTGATCCGAGAAAATAGTGGTAATCGGCAACGGATGGATTGCTTCCGATTAACCGGAGATAGATATCCTTAGATTTTGAATACAACCCTTTTCGTTCGTATTCCAGTGCCAATTCACGTTGAGCGAGGATACTTTCGGGTTGCTCAGCGGCACGCTTTTCAACTCGCTGGAGCCTCTCTCCCATAGGAAGTTTTGTTTTTTCAGGCAGTGAAGGCTTGAGACTATGCAGCGCCTTTTCCATTCGACGCATGCTGACATCCAGGTCATGAGTCAGCTGGAAAATATCATCGGAAACCTGATATACACTTCGAGTTTTTGCTGGAGCTGTTTTTTTCTCAACTGATTTTTTCTTACTCTTTTTGGCTGATTTCTTCCTGGAAGTTTTCTTTTTTGCCAGAGAGGTAAGTTGCTGTACTCTTTTTTTATAATTACTGGTTGGGTTTAGCTGGTAAGCTTTTTTATAATCAGAAAGGGCTCCTTTATAGTCTTTCTTTTTGGACTTGGAACTTCCCCTTTTGGCGTATTTAGAAGCTTGGGATGCCTTTTCCTTTTTGGACTTCTTCTGGGATTTACCTTTCTTTTTTTTCTTCTTTTTCTTTTTCTTATCTTGTGTTGTTGTAGAATTATCAGATGCGTTTAACTGAAAAGAAGCAAGTGGGAACATGCCAAGCATTAAAAGGTAAACCAGGAAGCGTGTTATATATTTGGTGAGTCTGTTCAAGGGAACCATCGGTTAACAAATATACAATGGAGAACGGAAAATTGAATCAATATTTTTATATTCATTAGACAGTAATAACATCATTTCCCATACAACTATCAAAATTCAATGTTATTCCAAATTAAAAAAAAGTTAATTATTCGACCAATATTGGTGGCAATAATCGTTATAGGTTCATCCTACTTAAGTGCTGAGGAGGAAAATCGTCTAGTCCAAATCCAAAGTATAGCCATAGCTCAAAAAATGAACGGAACCATTATCACGATTGCAACTGACGGGATACTTCCCAAAGATGTTACCGCGTGGGAGGCAGATAACGGATGGTTTTATGTAACTCTCGTAGGATGCCGGATAGATACAAGTATTGAGAAGCCATTTACGGAAACCGGAATTGTGATAGATTTTCAATCTCTTCAGATGGACGAAAATGTTCAGTTGAACTTCCGACTTTCTGATAAACTTTCCGCCTTCAATATTCTTGACAACGGCATAGATGAAGTCCTTATCACCATGCGAAGTCCTGTAGGTGAGACAGTCGCTATAAGTGATAGCGGAAATATTTTGGAAGAGCTACCAGTTAGGCCAAATCCGTTATCTTATCTGGTGATGGCTACCGGCAGCGGATTGATCGCAAAGGGATTTGTGGACTCCAAGCTAATGGATTTCCTTTCTGGATCAGTTCTATTTGTGGTTGGCTATGTGTGGATGAGATCACCACCTTCAGAACTGTCAGACGAAAAAGAGTTAGATTAGATAGATTATAGTTCCAATAATTCTGAAAGTTCAACCACTAGCGATTTAGTCTTTTTTAAAGTCTCTTCAAACTCCACGTCGAACTTCTGATCTGGAAATCCTTTACCAATCCAGTAGTAGTCCACACGGCTCAGATCTTTTGACGTTAATCTGATAATTTTCTCTAACTTATTCCGTTGGATGTTAACCTTCGCATAAAGGTCTTCTATTTCATTAAGTTTTATACCCAATCGTTTCAGTTTTCGTTTGCGCTCGTTTACACCGAAGTGCTCGGCTACTGCCTCTCGCCGCTTGTTAATTTCATTTTCCGATTTAACCATCTGAGAAGTGATATCAAAAGTTGACTCATTCATTTCTCGGATGCGGACCTTTGGAGTCAGCAGCCGAAAGCCTCCTTCTGCTAAGCTTTTGTGAAACAGTAGCACAGCTTGTCGGACTGCATCCTGGGTACTCTTCAGCTCTTCCTTTCGTTCAAGATACGTTTGCTGTTGGCCGGGAGATGGTGTTTCCTTGGCTCGTTCAATTCCCGCCTTTTGCACTTTTAGAATTAATTGATATCTGTCCAATACGGTATCAATATTTTTCACAGATAGTTCCGAATTCTTATACATTTCCAGATTGGCAGAAATTAAAATGAGAAACTCTTTTTGCAGTGCTGTCTCATACAGATTAAGATTCACTTTCATTTGCCGGTACCAGAGGCGCGCTCCCTCCAATTCTGACAGCATCTTACCTTTGGTAACTGCATTAGGATCATCTACGGGAATTCCACAGGAGACGATGAAACTGATGAGAACGATTACAAAATATCTTGCCGGTTTGGGCATGCCAGTATCAATCGAAGGTGAGTTCTCCGGATTGGACGAGAGCCATCATGCTTTCATACCCTCCGATGGGTTTTTCATTCACGATAATTTGCGGTACAGTGCTTCCACCGGTCAACTCTTGCAGATCTTTACGACTCATCCCCTCTTCCTCGATATTAACTTCGCTGTACTCTACTCCTATCTCTGCCAAGAACCTCTTGGCCATCTGGCAGTAGGGTCACCACGAAGCTGAATAAATTTTTACAGTCATAACTTTACTTCCATTAGATTTGTTGAAATCATCATTTTATTCCATTCTGCAAAGGGGTTAAAACCCCTAAAGTAGTTTACTCATTTCAATTCCCCGCCATAAATGACGGGGTAATTATCACTAACTTTCATACAATAAAAAGTCACTTACCCCATGCTTTAGCTTGGGGTTTAAGATTCTGAAATACAGGGGCTTTAGCCCAAATTGGTATTTTCGGAGAAAAATCACCATTTCGCTCTGAAGGTTACCGAGAAATTTCGGCCATATCAAGCCGGCTGTTGAGTTTTGTCTGTTGGACGACGTTTCCGCTTTACATTTTCTGCATAGAGCTGCCCGCAAGCGGCACTGATATCCGACCCCTGACTCCACCTGACTGTAACTCTCCTGACTGCGGGTTCTACTTTCGAAACAAACTGTTTTAATTCATTTTGATTCGGTTGGCGATAGGGCGTATCAGGGACTGGATTAAACGGGATTACATTCAGCTTGGCTCTCAGCCGCCGTATGATTTTGATGAGCCGCTCTGCGTCTTCCTTTGAATCGTTCACACCCGGCAGCATAATGTATTCCACTGTAACCCGCTGGCGAGTACGGGAAGAGTAGTATTCGAGGGAGTCGAGACAAGCCGTTAGATCGTGTTTCAGATTAATGGGCATAATGTGTCCTCGAATTTGATCGGTAGTAGCATTCAGACTGAAAGCGAGTCGGAAAGGGTGCTTTTCATCAGCCATTTGACGTATACGGGAAGCAATGCCGGAAGTCGAAATTGTGATTTTCCTTGCGCCAATGTTCAAGCCGGATTTATGATGGATCAATTGCGCCGCTTTAATTACAGCATTGTAATTCAGGAACGGCTCTCCCATGCCCATAAAGACTACGTTGGAAATGCGTCCGCCTACCTCCCTTTTAATGGCATAGAGCTGTGCAACGATTTCTGCTGCTGTTAGATTGCGGACGAGCCCCATCATTCCTGTAGCACAAAACTTACAAGCCAGTGGGCACCCCACTTGCGATGAAATGCAGACTGTCCGGCGTTTTTGTTCCGGCAGGAAAACTGCCTCCACTTTGGCGCCATCGGAAAGTTCCATTAGAAACTTTCGTGAACCTGTGTTTCCTGAATCATGAATGCTGAGAATATCCGGAACTTCCAGACTACAATCATTCTCCAACTGCTGGCGGAAATCAACCGGTAGATCAGTCATCTGACTGAATGATTGCACCACACGGCCATGAATCCATGAGAAAATCTGTCCTGCGCGGTATTTCGGCTGACCGATAGACTTTAGAAATTGCTCCAGCTCTTCCGGAGTCAGTCCGGTGAAGTTAATATTTTTCACCACGTTATTAATTTAGTGGATTATAGATAAATTCACGTTGACCTTTGAAAAAGTCGTACACAACCCAGCCAAAAGTCACAATTGGTACACCAATCACGGCAGAAGGATAGAGCTCATTCGCCCGGTTGAAAACAAGATTAAAATTGAAGAATTCCTTTGTTGCCTTGAACTGTACAAGATAAGCTAAAATCGATAAACCAGTTCCGGCCAACCCTCCCTTCTTTACGGCGTATTCAGACAGAGTGTGATCAATGTGGAGGTTGTGGACCCGATCCAATGGGATGGAACGTTTCTCAAATGTATTGGTGGATCTGTAAGTGAATTTTGGGTGGTACATCCGGAACTCGCCGCCTAGATCTGTGAAGGAAATTTCATAGCCGTCCACTGTAATAATGGTCCCGCTACGCCCCAGAATCTGGTTAATCTGCTTCCAAAATGTTTTCGAAAGATAGAAGTATTTCCCTTCTCCATTGTGTATCAGAAACACGGAATCGAGGGGTACTTGATGGACTAACTGCTGCCACTTAGGACGGAAGGTGACATAATCGTGCTCGATAACTGCTACCCAACCGGTCTTACTGCTCCCATCCAGATAGATAATCTGATGTTCCGGTTCGCTAGCCGAAAGGTTTAATGCCGCCAGTAAAATAATCAGGGAGAACTTCATTGAGTTTTCACCGAGGTGAGACTAAATTTAGCCAGTAAGATTCAGAGAGGGTAGTGATTTCACACAGTGATTGAGATAACTCTGAAAAAAATGATATATCATAATAAATAACGAAATAGAATGATAAAATGATAATGATATATATGCAGAATAAAATTAATAAAACACATGAAACTTTTGTTGGAAGACCTCCCCTTTTTCCCCTCCCTGTCCGTCCGGCAGGCGGGCTTGGCAAGAAGGGGTACAGGAGTGGTCTAAACTATTCAATCCTGCCTGAGTTCTCAACTGCAACCATTTTTAATGTAACTCAGGGTTCTTGCTTTGCTAAATAATGCGATTAAGAAAAAAAATACTCCTCATTATACTACTGACAGCCTGCACACTTCCGGCTCAGTTTAAACAGTCTGCTGGCGTGGGAATGGGAATCTTCATACCGGAAGGGATGGCTGCAGATGCATCCTTCAACACAGCCATAAAGGACTCAGGACTCAGCCGCATAAGCGCCGTATGGCTCCCCCTCACCTACGATTTTTCAGTGACTGTCTATCCTTCCTTGAAACTTGGATATTTTCGTTATTCCAGCGCCATATTATCAAATTTATCCTCGAATAACTTTGCATTTTCCATCGTCATGAACGGCATGTCAGTCCAGACATTTTTCACCTTCATGAACACGTTTGAAGCTACGTTCGGGATGGTACCGATGCTTGGTTCAGCCAACTTCATTCAAGACGAATTGACCGCCGCCACCTCACCGTTCCAACTGGCGACCTCCACCGAAGGCGGAATGAGCCACAGTTTTATCGCTTATTATTCATGGATCGGGCTCCGCTATCATCTTAAGCATTGGCTCGCACTGGAAACGGCTTTAGGTTACCTTGATGCGGAAATTGATGGTAAATCGTGGAAAAATAACGGAGAAATCGTGGACTTTCAGGCTGATATGAAACTTTCCGGTCCTACCTTACGGTTTGGAGTCGTTTTCGGGTGGTAGCTATGCGTTGGATAGTGATTCTTGTTTTACTTGCGTCAGCCACAATTCAAGCTCAATCGAATGTGGAACAAAAACCTGCTTCTGAACCAACTCCCTGCGAACATCCCATTATCCGGAAGGCGTTGGTGGACGGGCTGAATTCATTGACTCTCGAAGAAATCCCACAGTATTGGTACCGGGCATGGCTCTGCAAGCGATACGCTAAAAAGAGTGGAATCACAGTAGAATTTTCTTCAGCAAGAGGACGGAAGAGAGAGGAACTCAGGCAGCCTATGGAGGAACTATCCGGACCCGGAGCGTTCTGTGCTACGTGTGTGACCGTTGTCCTGGTTTTCTCGTATTACAGCTACTTCGCCGGCCCGGAAGAGTAAAAGTGATTCAAAGTAAACTTCCCCCTTCGACTGCTGTGGTTATTGGAATTAACCTATCTCTTCCCTAAACTTCGAACCTATAGCATAAGATGAAATCAAACTTGCTAAAATTCATCTGTTTATTGTCTCTCGGGCTTGCACTTAGTTGCGAATCCATTACAGATATTTATCCACCTGAACTTTCACTTTTGAGTCCGACTGAGGAGATTCTTTCAGCCGATTCGGCTACGTTTCTAGTGAGTGCGTCGGACAATATTGCCATTGACCGGGTAGAATTCATCCTGCGGGATAATTACACAGGCTGGAGTTATCTAGAAACAATACAAGCAGAGCCGTACGAAATCACCATTGACAGTGTTCAATCGCTTGAAGAGATAGAAGCGGAGATCACCGGTTTTGATCCGGCAGGAAACTTTCACAGATTGTATAAGACATTCGAAATTGCTACAGCTGTTGCAAACGCTATCATAACCGTAGTTGATCCAAACGGTGGAGAGTCGTGGAATATAGGCTCCACGCAGGCGATTACCTGGACCAGCGAACATGTGACTGATGATGTTGAAATCGAACTTTATAGTAGCAACGATCTTGTCAGCACTATAGTTAACTCTACCGGTAACGACGGCAACTACAACTGGGATATTCCTACTTCTCTAACCGTTGCTGCCAACTATAAAGTGAAAATCATCGCCAAAGACAATTCCACTATCTACGATATGAGTGACGCTAGTTTCGCAATTGTCCAAATGGAATGTGGCGAAGGCGAAGTTGTGGATTGCAACGGAAATTGCGGACCCCAAAGCTGGCTGGGAGACGGCTATTGTGATGATGAAACCTATGTCTATGAAGGGAATTACATTGATTTCAACTGCGAGGAGCACGACTACGATGCCGGTGACTGCAGTGGGGGTGGTACCAACTGTGATCCAGTAGCTTCATCCACAGGAACAGGATCAGTAACTTCACCCGCGAATGGAGTAACAGTGAATTCCGGCTCATCTGCAACCGTCAACTGGTCGTTCACCGGGCCGGGACAAGTTAACCTTTATCTCTATGAAGAAAACAACTATCATAGCACAATTCAAACATGGGCTATCAACGATGGAACGTTCCCCTGGGTTATTCCAAGTTCAGTTGAATCTGGTCACTGTTACCATATCGTTGTCATAAATCCTTACGACGACACAGATTACGTAGTGGGAACTTACTTCAGGGTCCAATAATAATGTTTGACGCTAGGAGAATCTTATGAAACAGACATTATACCTTCTTACCATAATGCTGATATTCCTGGCATTACCGTTATTTGCCCAGGAGATGATCACCATCAAGGAAGATGCCCCTATCCACTCTGAACCAAACCGGGACTCCCGGGTGTTAGCTTTTGGAATCGCGGGCAACCAGGCGGAAGTAATCCGGTTCGAAGGGGGCTTCTACCGTATCCGCTACGAGTCTTTCGGTTTTACGTACGAAGGCTACATTCACTCCTCCGCCGTGGAGGGAAAAAAGCCGCCTATGAGGTCAGAGCTGGAAAAGCCGACATACACACCTCCACCAATCGAACCACCAGCAAAAACACTTCCCCAAACTTCATCTCAGCCGGAGAGTGGAAAAAAACCGGACACTGTTATCCAACCCAAGGCGGCAGCACTGCAGAAAAAGAATTATTTCTTTGGCGACTGCATCTGGCTGTTGGGAACCATAGGAATAGCAAACTTCGGCTGGATACTGACCGATGTAGGTTATGTGGTTTTGGGTCGGGACATCATGGGTGGAGCGCTACTTACCTGGCTGTTGCGCACCCGCTTGGCGAAGAACCGCCGGTCGTGGGGATCGATGGAAACGCTGGAGATGTCAGTTCAACCTTATAACGTTACCGGCACACCGCGGTGGACTTTCGCCCCCGGCGAGCAGGGCAGTGTAGTGCTTACCATCACCAACCGGGGTGAAAAACGAGTCAAGGGTGTCCGGCCTAAAATATCACTGAAGTCCAGTGTTCTCCAGAAAACATTTGGTAAGCTGAAGGTACAACAAGGCGGTTCAGAAGGACGCCGCCGGTATCTCTTAGGCGGATTTACGCTGGAGCCGGGTGAATCCATGACCACCTCCACTACTTTCACTATTCCACCCACCTACCCCACCACCACTATAGAGGTAAAGGGTTCCCTCTCCCGCTCCATCCACGGGACGACCCTGTTAGCAGTGGAGCGCGGCGGAGAGCAGCCCACGCTGGCAGCAGCCGAACCGGAGCCGATTGTCGCCGTAGTGGACGTGGAGCGCAACATCCCGAAAACGGCGGAAAATCTCAACGCCTACGCAGTCGTCTTCGGCATCGAGCAGTACAAGAATGTCTCCACCGTCACTTTCGCCAAGCGGGATGCTTACTGGGTACGGGAGTACTTCGAGAAGACTCTGGGCATCCCGGAGGACAACATCTATTTCCTGACAGACAGCGACGTGGGCAAAGCTGAATTCGACAAAGTCTTTTCCCTGGGCGGCTGGCTGGACAAGCGGATCCGCGACGGTTTAAGCGACATTTACGTTTACTACGCCGGGCATGGCGCGCCGGATATCAAAAACCGGGCCGCTTACCTCATCCCCTACGG
>JYMV01003742.1_pt1 | contig 13443 bp, 11 predicted proteins | sample 338911 | NCBI WGS metagenome assembly JYMV01 (sample SAMN03354496, study PRJNA234377) | hydrothermal vent metagenome | biome: Deep sea; feature: Hydrothermal plumes at the Eastern Lau Spreading Center, Western Pacific Ocean; material: Seawater | place: Tonga | collected 2009 | depth 2000 m m
AAGGCATAGGGATTGCAATATTTCCAATAAACGTTTGAAATTATAAATTGGAGAATTCTATGTTCCACGAATCAACATTCGACGCTGGGTCTGTATTTGGATCTGGTTTGTTTGTAGAAGATTTCTCACCTGTTCTTTCGGTAATAACATTCGGATACTTCGTCTCAATTAGCTCAATGTTCTCTTTCGAATATCCGATAAATAGAGTAGAAATTCTCTTTGCTTAAAGGATACGATAATGCTTGCTTCAACAGATCTAGCCACTAAAACTCAAGAAAAAAAGACCCGAAAACTAAAGGAAAACATCAAAACCACAGGGGAAAACCTCCTTGCCAGCAACGCCATATTGGGCACAAAATGTGTAAAAATTGATGTTGTCGTTCCTCTCCAGAACGAAGAGGGTTCTGTTGAGGAACTAATTTCCCGTCTGCAAAGAGTTGTGCAAGGCATAAACTACAATTTTGAATTTATTATTGTTGACGATGGTAGTAAAGATGGCACTTTACAAAAACTTCTAGCTCTACAATCCACCGACCATAGGATAAAGCTGATTCAGCTATCAAGGAACTGGGGTCAGCAAAATGCATATAATGCGGGTATTGATCATGCTACTGGAGACGCTGTTGTGTTAATGGATGGTGACTTGGAGGATCCTCCAGAGATTATTCCGGAAATGATCAAAAAATGGGAAGAAGGGTATCATGTTGTTTGTACGGTCAAAAAATCCAGACAGCGAAATTTATTTTACAAATTTATGTTCAATTTGTTTTATAAGTTGCTAAGGCTCTTTTCAGATGTTCCGGTTGATCAAAATGCAGGAATGTTTTCCTTAATCGATAAAAAGGCACTAGGGGAAGTTAGAAAATGCCTAGAAAAAAATAAATACTATGTCGGACTAAGGTCTTATGTGGGTTTTAAACATGCTCAAATTCTGTATCATCGAGGCCAAAGATTTGCTGGAAAACCAAAGCAAAGTTTCAAAAAACTGCTTAATTATGCGTCAAATGGTCTCTTCTCATTTTCTTTTTTGCCGATCAGATTACTAACTAGCTTTGGTTTTGTTTTAATGATGGCTCTATTTTTAATGTCAACAATATTGGTTGTTGGGTATTTTTTAGACCTGAATTTATGGTTTGTGGGTCCGTTGAAAGCTGTACCGGGCTGGACCTCCATAATTTTGGTTATATTTTTCGTCTTGGCAATCCAGATTATTTTTATGGGGGTTTTAGGCGAATATATCGCTAGGATTTTTGATGAGGTTCGAAATCGTCCCTATTACATTGTTGAAAAGGTTTATGAAGGTTTTCCCCCGCCTCAAGTTGATTAGGCACTTCATTATTTTTTTGCATTTCTGATGGTAATAGTGGGTGTCGTTTAGGCCGTCGATATGTTTTCTAATTACTAATATATGAAAAATGAAAATTTTCAAGTTTCGGTGATTGTCCCGGCGTTCAATGCTGCAGAAAACATTGAAGCTTGTGTTCGATCTATTCAGGCTCAAACTTATTCGCCTTGTGAGATCATTGTGGTTAACGATGCCTCCACCGACAATACCGCTGAAATTACAGCTGAACTGAATGTGAAGTTGATTAATATGAAACGTAATGGGGGGGCTGGTGCGGCAAGAAATGCCGGAGTTGAGGTGGCCCAAGGCGATATCGTGGCTTTTACTGATTCCGATTGTGTGGCCCCTAGCTCATGGGTTGAACATATCGTCACGGAGTTTGAAGCCGATCCTGAGCTAGGTGTTGTCGGTGGACTCTACCACCCTAATAATGAAGTCAGTTCGTCGGTTGATTTGTTATGTTTTTTTGAGGAAGAGTATTTCTGGCATATTAGCTCCCTTTACTCATCAGAAGCTTTCCCTCCGGGAGGAAATATAGCCATGTTAAAAGAAGTTTTGAAAAAAGGCAGTTCTGGCCTTGAAATCATGCTTCTTAAGGGGATTGCAAGTGGAGAAGACACTTTAGTTTGTAGTGAATTGAAGAAAATTAGCAAATTAAAATTTTTAGACTCCCTTTTTGTGCATCACCGTTCTCCTAATCATTGGAGATCTTATTTTCGCCGTCATATAAACCGGGGTTTATCAAGAGCCACCTTAATGGCAAATCGTTTGACAGTTAAGTCTGATATAACGGTGGAGGCCTATGGAGGGACAAACATTATATTTTCCAGCATGTTCCTCGCATTATTTTTGATAAGTTTGGCTGTTATTCCATTTTATCCCGAAGAGGGCGTGATTGCGGCGGGTCTCTTTTTACTACTCCACGTCCAGTTGTCACAGTCTTTCTTCAGTTTTGCCAAGAAAAGATTTTCCGAGATATTTTCTAAGAAAAAATTGACCCTTTTTCAGTCAGGCAAGGTGCGTTTACTTCTTCTCGTCCGTTTGTTCTGCTGGATATGTGGATTTGCTAAAGGTTTTCTCAAGCATTGGTTGTTTAAACTAAAAACGTGGTTGAATATTTTCTTTTCGGTGGTTCATTTTTGGATTCCGGGCCGGATTTCAAGGTTGTTTTATTTCGTGACTTCTAAATGCAATGCGAGATGTGAGTTTTGTTTTAATTTGGACAATGTGGTGAATTGGGAGGAGAGAAAATCGGAAGAGTTAAACCTTGAAGAAGTCGAAAAGATCGCCGATCGTTTTGGTCGCTTACCATATATAACTCTTTCTGGTGGAGAGCCCTTCATTCGTAAAGATCTGACAGAAGTTATCCGGATTTTCCATGAAAGGGCTAAAACTCAATGGGTGACTATTCCTACCAATGGCGCAATAACTGAAAATACTGTCAAACGAGTCAAAGAAATTTTACAGCAATGTCCTGGTATTTTTCTTACAGTTCAAGTCAGTATCGATGCGCTCTTTGAGGGCCATGATAACTCCAGAAAAATGCCCGGAGGATTTGTGGCATTGGTAGAAACTCTTAAAGAACTGGCAAAAGTGAGAAAAAATTTTAAAAACCTGAGAATCCAGATTAATACCTGTTTCGATGATTTCAATGTCAATCAAATTAAACAAATTATCAACTATTGTAAAACTCACCTAGAATATGATCAGCAGTTATTTTATTTAATTCGAGAAGCGGGAGAACTCATTACAAAAGGAAATAACCACCTTATCCCAAAATTTATAGATACTTTGTTGGCTAATGAAGAAAGAGAATGGCGAGATAGCCGGAAAACAATCTGGCATAGAGTTGTTAGGGTTCTTCAAGGGCTGACTTACAAGGATTTGGTTGAAATTAAGTTGAACGAGAAATTCATTCGTCCCTGTTTTGCCACAGAAAAATTTGTAACCTTGTATGATGACGGCGCAGTTTCTCCTTGCGAAGTTTTAGAAGACCGCGTGAAATTGGGCAATATCAAAGACTACGATTATGATTTTTATAAATTACAAAAACTGACAAAAATGAAGGATTTCTATTCTAAAGAAATAGTGGAAGGTAAGTGCAATTGCGAGTGGCAATGTGCCTTACCTATGAATATGCTCTATGATCCTTCGGTGTATTTTAGAATTTTGAAAGGTTTAACTTTCCCCTCGAAGATTGTGCAGTCTGTATCGCAGGAAGTTTATGAAGAGGCTAAGTGATGCGCATTGAAATTATTGAAAATTTTATTCGGAAGTTCCCTGAATCCTGCGTGAATAGTATTGCTTATTAGAAGATTTAATTTTTAGTCTAAACTTAATGTTAATTCAGGATCGAACTAATGAAAGTTTGTTTAATTGAACCTCCTAAGTTTGTGTCTCTGACAAACTTTCTGTCGACAGTCAGTATGCCCCCAATTGGGCTGGCATATATTGCTGCCTCGATCAGAGAAGGAGGTCATGAAGTATGTATTATTGATGGTCCAGGTTCAGCACCGAGAAACTATTACTTGCTTAATGATAAGATCAGGGTAAGAGGTTTAACCCAAGAAGAAATCATAAGGCGTATTCCCTCAGATGTGCAGGTGATTGGTTTGGGATGTATGTTTACTTCTCACTGGGTGTTTGTCCGGGATTTAATTTATGAAATACGAAAATCTTTCCCCAGTGCCTTTATTGTAATGGGAGGGGAGCATATTACGGGCTTTCCCGAGTTCTCTTTAGAAAATGCGCCGTTGGATTGTGCTGTTTTGGGGGAGGGGGAGGAAACGATTGTCGAATTGCTGGATTGTATTGAGAAGGGTTTGCCGTTGGAGGAGGTCGCCGGTTTGGCATATAGAGACCGCCATGGATCAATTAAGATAAATCCTCGCAGACAAAGACTAAAGAAAATTGATTCGATACCTAAGCCCGCGTGGGACTTATTCGATATTCAAAAATATAATGAAGTAAATCAACCTCACGGCTCCGCACAAGGAATGTTTATGCCTATGCTGGCGACAAGGGGTTGCCCATTCTCTTGCACCTTCTGTACCAGCCCTAATATGTGGACTACAGAATGGATTCCTCGGGACTGCAAGCTGGTTGTTGATGAGATGCAGGAATATAATCAGGAATATGGCGCAACCGATTTCCAGTTTGAAGATCTTACGGCAATTGTGCGAAAAGACTGGATCATGGATTTCTGTGATGAAATCATCGCTCGGGGAATGAAAATAACTTTTCAGTTGCCTTCAGGAACCCGTAGTGAAGGCATAGACTATGAGGTTGCTAAAAAGCTCAAGGCGGCAGGTTGTCATGGTTTTTCCTTTGCTCCAGAATCAGGAGATCCTCGTGTACTAAAAGCGATCAGAAAAAAAGTCAATTTGCCTAAAATGTTTGATTCGGCTCGTAGCGCCATTAAGGCAGAAATCGAAGTAGGTTGTTATTTTATAATTGGTTTTCCTGAAGATGATTACCGGAGCGTCCTGAGAACTTATGGAGCGATCATCAAATGTGCCCTGATCGGATTTTCCCATGTCAACCTAAATGCATATTCCCCTCAACCAAATACAGAATCTTTTAAGGATTTACAAAAGGCGGGTGTTATTACCGAATTCAATGATGAATACCTAATGAGCCTTTTTACATTTCAGGATTTTGGTGCGTGCAAAACCTCCTATAATCCTCGTTTTGGAGGTTTAGGGCTTTCTTTGATGGTCAACTTTGGCGTGTTTTTATTCTACATAATTTATTTTTTCCGCAAGCCTTATAGGATTATTCAATTATTATCTGACCTTGGAAGTAGATCATCGAGTAATAAAACTACGAAGATGGCTCAGTCATTTTTCAAGGATGCGTTTGCCATAATGAAGAATAAATTTATTAAAGTCTAATTTTCATCGCTAATTCAAGATCTTAAAATTGTCATGGTTTAATTAGAACCATTGATTAATTGTCAGGGCAAGAAAATCCACACACGAACACCTAAATGACACATTTCTAACCCTCTACAAATTTACTTCCTTGAAAAAAATTATCGAAGATTGGAAACCTGCAGATTATCTATTGCTAGGTATAGTCTGTCTCTTGATGTTGGGTAAACGTCTTGCTCTTTTAAATACTCAATTAAATCATGAAGAAGCCAAAGAAATTGTATCGATCCTAAACATTTTGAGCGGTAAGTTGATTTATAGGGATTTTTACTGGTCTTATGGGCCTGGAGGGCCATATTTCCTGGCTATTTTGTATAAAATTTTTGGGACAATGGAACTTACACTGTTCCGAATGGCGGTTTCTCTGGTTGCCACTGTGACGACATTCTACTCATTTCTTGTTGCACGATTCTATCTCTCTCCTATTTGGGCTTTTTGGGCGGTTTTATTATCTTCCTCGGGACTTGTTTCTCGCGAACATAGCTATGGGCATAGTTTTGCTTATTTAGGAATGGTCGCTTCGCTATATTTTCTTATAAAATTCATTAAAATGGGCAGGATCGGATATCGCGATTTGGTTCTCTCAGGGTTGTTCGCAAGTCTTCCATTTCTCTTTAAACCAGTTATATTTGGGGTTGGGACGGTGGTATGCGGAACTTTTTGTTTGGCGTTGAGTGCGCTGGTCTACCAACAGGGAAACAGGTTTCCAAAATACATTTGCACCTTTCTGATGCCAGTATTAATAATTAATTTCCCTATATATGGGTATTTATTTTTTAATACTCCTTTTGAAAGTTTATATGCCAGCCTGTATCCAGTCAGCTCAGGGGGGGCGGTGGTATTTGAAAAATATTCCATCAAGTCCTTGCTCCCGTCCTTTTTTTACTCACCGTCTGTATCTTGGGTTGCCGATTTAAATCAATTTCTGAATGATAACGTCAGGTATTGGACAGTTATTTTAACCACTTTATTTGGATGTATATTCATAAATAAAAAAATTGGACAAGGGTCACCTTTTAAAATTTACTTACCCTTGGCAATTCTCATCTTGTATGGAATGCTTATAGAAGCAGAGACTATCATTTGGCCTGGCAGACCGATTTCGTTTTATATTAATATGCTTCCTAGCTACATCCTGTTGGCTCTCTTTTTTAATTGGGCGGCTAATTTTCGCTGTACAGCGGCCGTCATCTATTCGATAAGTATATTAATGTGTGGCTATTATTTTTTCTATCCTGCTATTAAATACAGTTTATATTACAAAGCTCAGGGAGAACCGCTTGAATTGGCATTTGCTCAAAACGTAATTGTGCCTCAATATACAAAAACGGGCTACCACAATATCGTTAAACATATCCACCAAAAAACAGAAGCCGGCCAAGCCATTGTGAATGCAGATTACAACAGCCTACCCTATTTATTTTCAAGTAGGAAAAATATTTTTTCAGAAGATTTTTTAACTTTTGCTAGAACCTCTTTCTCTCCTTACCACAGGAATAAAAATGCTTATTCTGAAAATTTTTATGAAACAGTAGAAAATAAAATTATCAAAAAGATCGAAAATGAAAAACCGGCGATGATTTTGATTCCAGCAGAATTTATTAATGATGCCACACGCCAAACTTCATTATTTATAAAATATCTTCTGGACCATTGGGAGAAAGGAGATGTGTTGAATTCGAAATTAGAACGAGGACCTTTTGACAAGAAGGATTTATTAGTGGAAACCTATTTCCCAAAAAACTAGGAAGTGCTTTCTTCTAAACTTTCTTTTCTCCCGAATGTAGCTTTTTTTCTTAATCGCTGGAATCTGGTTCACGGACGGTGGGATTATGCTGATGATGGAATTCTTGACCGAACGCATTTAAAGTTTTTTACCCTTTCAACGTCGAAGCGATTGATTGAAAATATGGGGTATCAAATTCATAAAATAATACCTCAGATTCCTGTAATCCACTCTCCGTTAAAACGTGCGATCTTTAATTTGCTCATGGAACGATGGCCTGGAATATTTGCCGTTGGTTGGGTTTTTGAGGCGTCACTGGTTTCAGGTGAGTGAAGTAAAAAACCCATTCTGAGATCGAATTCAAAAAAAATTTTATTAGGCGAGGAAATCCAGACGTCACAGGCTTTAATCTTTCTGGTAACCATACAGGTTTTTATAATGATTGGTACACGTCCATGTATTGGTCGATAATTTCTTCCCACCCGTAAAGACTGCGCGCTCTTTCTCTTACGGCATTTCCCATTTTCTTGCGAAGGTTATGATCTGCAAGCTGAGTTATCCTGTCAGCAAGATCTTGTGATTTACCGTTAAAAAGAAAACCTGTTTCATTTTCTGTGATTATTTCCTGAGCAACGCCAACGGGTGTTGAGATTATGGGCAAGCCAGCCGCCGCTGCTTCAAGAATCGGTTGGCCAAAATTTTCATAAAGAGAAGGGTATACAAAAATATCTCCCTTGCCATACCAGTTGAAAAGCTCATCTTGTGCCACGAATCCAATGAAGGTAACTCGGTCATTAATATTTAAGGTTCCACATAATTTCTTTAATTCATCCAGGTATCCTGACCTTGACAGGCTGGATGTCTTCTCCTCTCCGCCCACTAGGGTGAGATGGAAAGGAATAGGTAGCTTTGCGACTGCCTGAAGAAGTATTTAGAATGTTTATCGTATCCTCGTTTTGTCTAACTGGTTTATTCATATATTCATCAACGTCAATTCCCATAGGAATCACATGCAGTTTATCTTTTTTGATCCCAAACTCGATCGCGTCTTCGTATTCAAGCTTTGAAGAGACAACCACCGCATCTGCACTTTTTGCAGAGGCTTTGAAGGTCAATGCGTCGTATAGTTTGTAAGGGGTATGCTGGTTGTTGGGAAGGTATTTTTTATACCCAAGCAGCGAGCCGTGGGTATTTAAAACTTTTGGCTTTCTTTTTAATTTGGCAAAAAAAAACCACAGTCAGTTTGAAAGTTCCGATAATTGTGCGCGTGTAGAATGTCAAAGTTGTTCAGGTGTGGGATCATCCCAGGGGTTACGGCGTAACGCATAAAACGGAACCACTCCGGTATACGAGTTACCTTAATATCATCTATTGTTTCAAGAGAGGGTAGGTGTGGATCGATATCAGAGTATGAGGTCAAAACAGGTGATTTGACGTTGTGTGAGTTTAAGCGGCGAGAGATTTGAAACGCCTGATTCACAGGCCCACATACGTAGGGCAAAAAAGTTTCTATGGTTCTGAGTACAATCAAAGTTTTTCCAACTTGGATGGGTTTCGCTCTAAAGAATTCAGACCGATTTGTTCTTCCAACGATTGTTTTTCGCTATGTAAAATCCCCATGTGCTGCGTCAAGGTTCTCACCTGGTTGGTCAGTGCAGAGATGCGGATAGAAAAATGAAGACAGATGGTCACCAAAAAGACCAGACCGAAGAAAAAAAGCGTCGAGGTGAACAGGGTAGCTCCGACCAGGTTCGAGACCCAAAAGCTACTAGCCATCCCATGGAGTATTCTTCACTCAAGTGCCGTCGCCTGACGAGCTCAAACACGTAAGCTACAAGGAAAATACAGATTAGAATCGCAATTATTCTAATTCGTGGCGGCATAGTTTTAGACCCGTGGTTTTTTTCTCAAAAGAGTAACAAAAATTGACAGAAACATTTTAAATACATAATAAATCGATTGAGGGCCATCGTGCATCGATTTTTCAACCTGGCTTGGGTGCATTTTTACAGGAATTTCACGGATTATGAATCCACACCGGCTAAGCATGATCAAAAAATCCGCGTCTGGATAATCGGGTGGATAATAATCACTGGCAACAAAGTCAATAGCCTTCCCCTTGACTGCTTGAAACCCAGAGGTCGGATCCGAGATCCTTTCTTGACAAAACAGGGATGCCAACTTCCCGAAGACAAACATCCCAATCCGCTTCGCTATGGATGTTCGATACGTGTTTTGCCCCAGAAAACGAGAACCGATGACTACATCCACATCGCTATTGTTAACCGCACTTAATAAATCCTGGATACATGCAGGGTCATGCTGTCCGTCCGCATCCATTTGAACCACTGTGGAGTAGTTATGCTTGCGTGCATAAAGATATCCTGTTTGTAAGGCAACACCATAGCCGGAGTTATATGGAAGCGAAATTACTCGTGCTCCATGTTCTTCGGCGATTTTGGCAGTTTGGTCTACGGAACCATCATTGATAACAAGAACCGGAATTTCCGGGGCATTTTGTTTCACACCCTCAAGAACTTGACCAATACTGGCTTCTTCATTAAAAGATGGTATGACAATAAGGATTTTGTGATGATCGTCCAGAGGTACTTGCCGGTGCAAAGATGCTGGTGGTTCCTCTGACAAAAAATCCAGAGAAACATTTTGTCCCGTGATCCATTCGGTTTGTTTCTGTTTGAGCTGATTCAATTAGTTGGTCCGCTATTGTTGAGGTAGGTCAATTCTTTCCATTTACCGGCCTTGCCCTTAGAAAATTCTCCCCACAGGAAAAACTTTTCTACCTATCTATAGATAGAACGGGTTCTGAGCAAAGAAACTTAACACTGCCGACATTTTTACTGTGGTCTATTTGTAAGTTATTGTAAATTATATACTTACGAGCCTCTATGGATGGCCTTGAGAATATACCAATTGGGACGAATATTCTCCCTAAGGCAAAAGAACTCCATGGTTTTCAGACGTAATTCAAATAATTCGGTTGGTCTTAAAATGCGCGGCTCTATTTCACGATTTTCCAACCTTAATTTGCATCAATCAAGACTCGACAATTGTAAAAAGTGAAGGGATAAGGTTTGGGACAATCCCTAAAACACATTCACACAACAGGTTTTAATCATCATCTGGCATAAATAAGGGGTAGATGGGTTTTTAATTCTCCATTACCTCTGCTCGAAGTATAGTCATTTTAAGGTTTTTTTGTACCGAGATAAGGTCAGGTTTAAGCCTTAAGGTTTCCCTATAGTGAACAATGGCTTCTTTCATTTTTCCTTTTTGAACTAGTGCATTCCCCAGATTGTTATGAGCTTCGGCGAAGTCAGGCTTGAATTTAATGGCCATCTTGTAATTAGAAATAGCCTCTTCAGTTTCTTTTTGCTCAGCTAATAAAAAATTTCCAAGGTTATAATAGGCGGGTGCAAAATTTGGTTTTATTTTAATAGCTTCCTTGTAATAGCCAACTCCTTTTTTCAACTCTCCTTTTTGAACCAGAGCTTTTCCAAGGTTATTATAGGCGAGAGCGTAGTTAGGCCGTATTCTGATCGCTTCTTTATAATAATCAATAGCCTCATCTGTGTTTAGACCAGATAGAATATTTCCTATGTTAATATAGGCTTCTGGATCGCTAGGATTGATCTTGATGGCAGTTTTGAATTGAGTAACGGCTTCATTTAGCCGTCCTTCTTTTTGCAGGGCCAATCCCAGATTGCTGTGCGTCCGGGCAAGACCCGGATATTTGTTGTCCGCCATGCTAACAGCATGCTTGAAAATCGTAATACTGTTTTTCCAGTGACTCACTTGTACCCAGGTTATTAACATTAACGTGAGGATTATTATTCCTGCTGATATGGATAGCGTCTTTTCCTTGTAGCGCCATCTTGCCCATGATGAATATTCCAATAAGTGGTACATAAGCAAATCGATCTGCCATAGCCTGCCATCCTGACAGCACAATTCCAATTACGGGAACCAAGGTTCCCAGGTACCACAACCATCCAACCAAAAGGTAGGGTGCACGCCGGCTCATCCCAATTGCTCCGATGGTGACAAACACAAGCAATATCGCAGATCCTATCCCCTGCCAGACGGGCAATGCATTGCCAGGGTGGGGATAGAAAATTGACATCCCACTGGGCCACACCATTTTTTGAATATATAATAAGTATGAGACCAAAGCGTTAATAACGCGTCCTTGTAATGGATAGGCCTCCAAAGACTGTAAAGTGTCTCCCTGGGCCATGACGGTCATAATAATGGAGCCGATGGCCAAAAACCCTATTAGCGGGACTTTCTCCCAGATCAAACGTTGGAGAGGAGCTTTGTGTTCTATGTACTCAGGAAGATCAGGTTCATTTTTATTTCCAAATTTAAACCTTCCCATGGGCCAGTAGTCCAGCAAAAGAAGTACAAATGGTAAAGTGACCAACATGGCTTTCGACATCAACCCACATGTAAAGAATAGAACAACCAAGCAGTATCTTGTTACATTTGTTTTCTGAACGTAACGAATATAAGCCCATATTGTAAGTAACCAGAATAAAGTACTTAGAACGTTTTTACGTTCTGCTACCCATGCAACCGATTCAACATTTAAGGGATGCAGCGCAAACATGACGGCTACAAAACTAGTCTGCCATAATGCTCCCGTCATTCGAAGAAGAACTATGAAAAGTAGCAGTGCATTAGTTATATGAAAAAACAGATTGGTCAGCAGATAACCTTTTGGGTGCAGCCCGTAAAGTTGATAATCTAGTATGTGTGAAAGCCAAGTCATCGGGAACCACATTCCAGCGTGAAATGTGGTAAATGCCCACTTAACGCTTTCGCTAGTCAACCCAGCTTTTACATGCAAGTTTTCTGTTATGTAGATATGGTCATCAAAATTAATAAACTCATGGTCTTGTATTTGCGAGTACACAGCAATTATGGTTTTATTAGACAGGCCAGCTAGAGGATAAATAACTTTGTCCAAAGAATTTGAATGAGCAAAGCGGTTACGGATTTTTTTCGCTTCAGAACGTTTTTTCTTATTGCGGGCCAATTTTTTCGTCTTCTATCAGAAATAGTTTAGGGAACGAAAGTCTGCTTTGTAATACAGTTGGATTGAAAGAGATATCTTGATAGGGCTAAAGGTGACAGCAGATAGAAATAAACTTTTGGGGTTTTTATTTGAGGTAGAATACGGTTGATAAATTTATAGTTCATATCTACCAAAATGAATCCATATGGGTAGCCTATTTTAGGTTAGTTGGTCGAGATACACAAGAGAGATACGGATAAAGGCTATTAGGGATGAGGTTTAATGTCGTTATTGTAAAAACCAAGGGCACACAATCTACTTTCGAACCTTTACATTCTTTGAATAGACCTGTTAAAATCTTTTCTGATTCAGGCTGTACTAAAATGAAATTGGAAAAGGGTTTCGCGAGTCATGAATGAAAAGACATTGGTCATTGCCTTGTTCACAATTTTGGGGATAGGTTTTTTTGGGATCCTGTTTGTTGTATTTCCTTGGATTTTTAGCCGTGGCTTTGCAAACTGGACGCAGACGTTGATTGATGATGGTTTGATCATCGTTTGTTTGATCATGTTTGTATACGGTTTTTATATGAATACCAGGATGCACTGAATCAATATTGTTCCAGGGTGAACTTCCTGCCATGTTTCACAATGAAAACTTTTTCGGGTGCCGTATTTTTTGGTAGAGCAGCCAAAATAACATGAGCGTCAAACTCGTGCCACAGGCTCCGAGAGCCCACTCCCCGATATAAAAAGTAATCGCGAGATTAAACAGTAGAACTCCAAAATAGAGTGTTGGGCCAAGCAAAGCCTGTGCAGGGAATTCTTGTTCTTTGTAAGGGAATATTCTTTCTAGGTATCCGTCCAACCGGGTGAAACTGTAAAGAATGCACGTGCCTACAAGTAACCACCCAAAAAAATTGGTGAGGGGAATGTTGAAATACTCTCCTTGCTCCTTGTAGGTGTAAATTTTTCCCAGGAACCAGCGGTCCCCCTGGAATGCGATCGGGTCGATGATGACATCCATCAACATAAAAAATATTGCGCCCGAAAATACCACCCTCAGCGATCTTCTAACGCGAGCACTTTCTACCAACCGTATATCCCACCGATTTATTTTTAGGGGGGACCACAAAAAAAGTGCCATCGTATAGGCCACGTAAGCAAGGAAAGAATAGGATAATGAATCCATGAAGGGGACGTTGGATATCCACAGTTCCTGGCCCCTGGTTGTTTCTATATATTCATAGAACCCATAGGGGAACCCGATTCGAGTCGAAGAGTATTCCGATAGGAAAGCAATGGTATAAGCCAGTAGGGTAAAAACGATGGAACGTACCAGTCCCATGTTGAGTATGGCAATGGTTAAATAGACGGCAAGGAATACGAAGACGTAAGGACGAAGT
>JYMV01017217.1_pt1 | contig 13443 bp, 13 predicted proteins | sample 338911 | NCBI WGS metagenome assembly JYMV01 (sample SAMN03354496, study PRJNA234377) | hydrothermal vent metagenome | biome: Deep sea; feature: Hydrothermal plumes at the Eastern Lau Spreading Center, Western Pacific Ocean; material: Seawater | place: Tonga | collected 2009 | depth 2000 m m
CACGTGACCTACACGCACAACCGCACGAACATCAAGCACGTCGTCATCGACCCGGCCAAGCTAAGCACACAGCCGATCGTCGAGGGCCAGTGGCCGCAGTAATCACGCGCTTGGCCAAGCGCACATCCGCGCTCACGGGCTCATGCCAGACGAAGCCACCAGCCCGACCCCCGACCAACTTTGGGAAAAGGCTGCGGAGTATCTCGAGTTCAACGAGACCGAGGGGGCACAAAAAAGCCTGCTTCTCTGGGCGATGCTGCTCGACGCCGGGACAAAAACGGCATGGCTTGATCGGCTGCCCCGGAACTGTTCAACGCCATCTCGAGCATTGTCCGCACTGCCGAGACCCTATCAGAAAACTCCAACGACACGGCCCTTGCCTGGGTCTCAATCGGCCGAGCTTGGCTGGATCGGGATCAGCCTGAATGGGCGCACGCCTGTTTTGTAAACGCAGCGGCCGCCGCGCCGGTAAACGATGGGATACACCACCAGCTCGGCATTTCCTGGCATCGAAAAAACGAGCTTGGCCAGGTGCTTGGCCTGAATTGACCGTTACGGCTGCGCCGGCACTTCCATCCGGAATTCCGGGATGCGGGTGATCACGCTGCGGCCGTTCTCGTCCACGCCGATATAGCTACCGGTCGCCACCGCCCAGTCGCCGCCAAACAGGTGGAAGCTGTGATAGTCAAACGACTCGCCCGGCGCCAACTCGGGGAACATCCCCACGACACCGTCGCCCTCGACCACGGTCTTGTTGCCGTCCGCCTCGTGGACCACCCATTTCCGGCCCTTGATGGTGACAGTGATGTCGGAGTCGTTGCGGATGGTGATGAAGTAGGCGAAGCAGTGCGGCCGATCCTCCGGCGTGGCCATGTCCGGCTGGTGCACCACCCGGTCCACGACCACGTTCAACCCCTTCAGTTCAACCATCTCCACCGGAACAGTCCCGCCGTTTAATGCGGCGCGGCACCGGCCACGCGCAGTTTCAACTCGATCTCGTCGGACACCTTCTCCTCCTTGATGCCGGCGTTGATTCCGTAGTCCGACCGCCTGATGGTGAAGTCGGAGCGCAACACGAGCAAATCTCCCGGCACGCGGTTACGTTTAATCAACAGCCCCTTGAGGTAAGTCAACCGAACCGGCACGGTCACTTTCTTGGTGACGCCCTTGACGGTCAGTTTGCCGGCGATCGTCGCGGTCGTGGTGGTTCCACTGGTTTTGACCCTGGTCATTTTCTCAACGATAAACTCGATTGTCGGAAACTTGGACGCATGCATCCACTCTTCATCAAGCAAATGTCCTTTCATCACCGGGTTGTCCACGTGCAACGATGAGGTCGCCAGCACGATTTTGCCGGTGGTTGCCGCCGGCTTGGCTGGATCGAATGACACCGTGCCACTGACCCCGGTGGCGGTGCCGTTGATCGACTCCAACGGGGCGTCCAACAGGAACACCACATTGTTCACTTTCTTCGGATCCTTGAAATCAAACTTGATCGGACCCGCATTCAACACACCCGGGGCAACCGCCATGGCCAGTGCCCACGCCAACTTGCTCTTGTGAAAGCGTTTCATAATTGAGTCAATGATGTCCCGGCGCCGGGTTGCTTATCCGGTCGGGACGGTTTGTGGAAGGCAAGGGACAGGCCAAGCAGCCCGCCGCTCACCGCCAGGGTCGCACCAAGCAATTCCACCCCAAGCACATATTTGTTTTCCGTCACGGGGTACTCCAGACCGGTGACCTCATCAATCTCGGTTCGGGTCTCGGTGGACTTCGACCAGCCCATGTGCAATCCACCCACCAGCCAAAGAATCAAGCCGGAACAGCCGATCACCAACGCAGCCAATCGCAAAGCCAAGCGCACGCAGCGGCAGTATACGGAAAGCCCCCCGGCACGCAAACCAACATCTCGTGCGTTCGGGGTTTTCTCTGTACCGCCGGCCCGGTATGCTCGCCGGATGCGTTTCATCGCAACCCGATTCCCAACACCCGCCCGCCTTGGCCAAGCGCTTGGCCTGGCCGCCGCCGCGCTGCTTACGCTTGGCCAAACGGCCTTGGCCAAGCCGACGTTCAGGAATGTCGTCCTCATCCTGAGCGACGACCACCGGTACGACTTTCTCGGGTTCCACCCGGACGGCCCGGAGTTTCTCGAGACGCCGAACCTCGACCGCATGGCCAGCCAGGGGGCGCATCTGGCCAACGCCTTCGTCACCACGTCGCTCTGCTCGCCCAGCCGCGCCACCATTCTCACCGGCCAGTACATGCACCGGCACAAGGTGGTGGATAACCAGCGCGCCGTGCCGGAAGGCACCCGGTTTTTCCCGGAGTATCTGCAGGCCGCCGGCATCAAAACGGCTTACGTCGGCAAGTGGCATATGGGGCACGACGACGACTCGCCGCGCAAGGGCTTCGGCCACTGGGCGAGTTTCAAGGGTCAGGGCACTTATTTCGATCCGGAGTTCAACATCAACGGCAAGCGGCAGAAGTTCGAGGGCTACAACGCCGACGTCACCGCCGATCTCGCGCTCGATTATTTGAAGAGCGTCGGCGAGAAACGGTTCTTTCTGCAGGTCGGCTTCAAGGCGGTGCATTACCCGTTCCAGCCGGCCAAGCGGCACCACGGACGCTACGACAAGTTTGACGTGCCGCGCCCGCAGACGATGTCGCTCACCGAGCGCAATTACGAGACGCAGCCGAACTGGGTGCGCGAACGCCGCTACGGCATCCACGGCATCGACCACATGGAGACCGGCCCGCTCGACGCCGATCCGGTGCCGTCGTTGCCCGCCCTGTACCGGCGCTTCGCCGAAACGGTGCACGGCCTCGACGAGAACATCGGCCGCATTCTCGACTACCTCGACTCGTCCGGCCTGGCCAGGGATACGCTCGTGCTGTACCTCGGCGACAACGGCTTCGCACTGGGCGAACACGGCTTTTACGACAAGCGCGACGCATTCGAGGAATCGATCCGCATCCCGATGCTCGCCTACGCGCCGGGCCGCATCAAACCCGGCACGACGGTCAGCCAGATGGCGCTCAACCTCGACGTGGCACAGACGATTTTGCAGGGCATGGACGTCGCGCAGCCAAGCGGCACGCCGGAGATGTCCGGTCGTTCGCTCGTCCCGCTGCTGCTTGGCCAAGCGACGGACGACTGGCGCGGGCATTTCCTCTACGAGTACCATTGGGAATGGAATTTCCCCGCCACGCCCACCACGCTGGCGATCCGCACCGACCGCTATAAATACGTATATTATCACGGTATTTGGGACAAAAACGGCCTGTACGATCTCGAGACCGATCCGCATGAACGGCACAATCTCATCCGCGTCCCGGCCTTCGCGGAGACGGCTGAAAAAATGAAAAGCCAGCTGTTCGCCGAGATGGCCGAAGCCGGAGGCTTGACAATGCCGATCCGTCCGCCCAAGGGCGCCCAGTTCTACGATCGCAAGCTCCGGCGTTGACCCGCCGCTTGGCTTTCATAAACTGCCCGCCCCGATTTGCGCCATGAGCAACGATTCCAAAACCAAGGTTTATCCCCCCACCGCCGAGGCCTCGGCTAACGCCCACGTTTCCTCTCTCGAACAGTACCGCGAGTTGTACGATCGCTCGATCAACGACCCCGAGGGCTTCTGGACGGAACAGGCGGAACGGCTGCACTGGTTCGAGAAATGGCACACTCTGTGCAAGTCGGATTACAACAAGGCGGAAATCCAGTGGTTCATCGGCGGCAAACTCAACGCCTGCTTCAACTGTGTGGACCGCCACGTGGACAACGGCCACGGCGGCGACATCGCGCTGATTTGGGAGGGAAATGACCCGAACGAAAGCCGCACGTTTACTTACGCCGAACTGCATGCCGAGGTGCAGAAGGCCGCCAACGCGCTCAAAAATCTCGGCGTGGGCAAGGGCGATCGCGTGTGCATTTACATGCAGATGATCCCCGAGTTGACCATCGCCATGCTGGCCTGTGCGCGCATCGGTGCGGTACACTCGATCGTGTTTGGCGCGTTCAGCGCAGACAGCCTCGTCACCCGCATCAACGACTCCCAGTGCAAGGCAATCATCACGCAGGACACCGGCGTGCGCGGAACCAAGCTCGACATCCCGATGAAGGCCAACGCCGACAAGGCCGTCGAAAGCACGCCGTCGATCGAGAAGATTTTGGTTGTCAAACGCACCGGCAGCGAGGTGTCGATGGCCGACGGCCGCGACGTGTGGTGGCACGACGCCCTCGAGGCCGCCGACCCTGTTTGCCCCGCCGAGCCGATGGACGCCGAGGATCCGCTGTTCATCCTCTACACCTCCGGCAGCACCGGCAAACCCAAGGGCGTGCTGCATACCACCGGCGGTTATCTCGTGTACGTGGCCACCACGCATCATTACATTTTCGACTACCACCCCGGCGACGTTTACTGGTGCACAGCCGACATCGGCTGGGTCACCGGCCACTCGTACATCGTTTACGGACCCATGGCGAATCGCGCCATCACGATGATGTTCGAGGGCGTGCCAAACTACCCGGACTTCGGACGCTTTTGGCAGATCGTGGCCAAGCACAAGGTGAACATTTTCTACACCGCACCGACCGCGCTCCGGGCGCTGATGAAGGAAGGCGACACTTGGCCAAGCCAGCACGACCTCTCCAGTCTGCGACTGCTCGGCACCGTCGGCGAGCCGATCAAGGAGCCGGAGTGGAACTGGTACAACACAATCATCGGCAGGGAACGCTGCCCGATCGTCGATACATGGTGGCAGACCGAGACCGGCGGCATCCTCATCACACCGCTGCCGGGTGCCACCCCCACCAAGCCCGGCTCAGCCACCCTGCCGTTCTTTGGCATAAAGCCGGCCCTCGTCGACGACGAAGGCAACATCATCGAGGGCAACGGCGTCTCCGGCAACCTCTGCATGGTCGAAAGTTGGCCCGGCCAGATGAGCACCATTTACGGTGATCAGCAGCGGTTTTTCGACACGTATTTTGCACGGTTCCCCGGCAAGTATTTCAGCGGCGACGGCTGCCGCCGGGACAACGACGGCTACTACTGGATCACCGGACGAGTCGATGACATTATCATCGTCAGCGGCCACAACCTCGGCACTGCTGAAATCGAGGGCGCCATCGGGGGCCACCCCGCCGTCGCCGAGGCGGCCGTCGTCGGGTACGAGCACGACATCAAGGGCAACGCCATCTACGCCTACGTCACGCTGAAAACCGGTGAGGAAGTTACTGACACAATGACCGCCGAGATCGTGAAACAAGTCCGTGCCGACATCGGCCCGCATGCTTCGCCGGAAAAAATCCAATTCACCCCCGGACTGCCCAAGACGCGCAGCGGCAAAATCATGCGCCGCATCCTCCGTAAAATCGCCGAGGGCGACATGGATAGTCTCGGCGACACCAGCACTCTCGCCGATCCCGCCGTGGTCGAGTCGCTGGTCGCCGGCCGAGTCGAATAACCCAAGCGCTTGGCCAAGCGAAAGTCGAGAAGCAAACTGGAACCGTCCAGATAGACCACGCAACAGCTGCACACCGAAATCATCTCCACGGCGAAAACGGGAATTTCCAGCCACCATCACCCGCCACACGGATATCGCGGTTTCGGAAGCCAAACCAGGCGAACACCGAGAACACCGCAGCAGTGGCCAGTAAACCGAAAAGCGGCTCCGTGTTCAGGCCGTGCATGGCATTGGTCTGAAAATAGGTCATTGGTGAAAATCTCGCTAACGTCTCCAGTCCCGGGATCGCTTTGGCGAGGCTGGTGATAATGAATCCTGCCAGCACAATAATGCCGGTGGTCATGGCAGCTGCCACCCGCGAGGGCATCATCATGCTTAAAGCCAGCGCCAGAGTGACGAACAGTGCGCTCACTGCGAAAACCGAGCAATACGGAAGCGCGAGCTGGCCGGGCGGAAAGTTGAGCGAGTCGGCCCGCAAAACCCCACACCACAATCCGAACCATCCAAGTCCGATGATAATCACAAGTCCAATCCCCATCGCTGCCAACCTCCCCCAAAAAACCGCTGCCCGGCCCGCCGGGTGGGCGAGCACGAAGTCGAGCACACCGCGCTCCTCATCGGCGGCCAGCATCCCGCTGCCTGCCACCGCGCCGAAGAGTCCCAAAATAACCGGGATAAAAGCGAAGTAGCGCAGTGCGATATACCCCGCAGGAGTCAACAAATCCTCGGCAGCCTCACCTCCTATAAAGCTCTTTATGAACGGATTGAGCCCCCGAATAATCGGCCGCAACTGAAGCTCGTTTTCAGCCACCAGATCGTAAAACGGCGCCGTGATCAGCCCGATTAACAACAGGGGGATTCCCCACCCGAGAACCGTCCAGCGCGAACGGAGCAGCGAGAATTTGAAGACCGTCCAGAAAGATGCCATCACATGTCTCCCCTGTTTCCCTTTTCTGCTCTTTTCCCGTAATGCGAATGAAATAACTCTTCAAGCCCCGGACGCCGTGTCTCCAGAGACTCCACCGGGTATTTTGCCAACATTTTCACCAAAGCATCCATCCCTCCCTCGACCTTCAGTTCGAACACGTGGCCGCTCTTCTCGGACTTTGTCAGCGACACCCCTGTGAGTGCGTCGAACTCCCCCGCGGTAACCTCCGCCATATCGGCTAACACCACCCGAACCCGAACCATCCCTTTAGCGGACAGCTCCGAAGTAGTGCCAACCTCGACAATTTTGCCGTTGCGGATGATCGCCACGCGATCGGCGATCGATTGCACCTCAGCGAGCACATGAGAGGAGAAGAAAACAGTCGCGCCTCCGCGTCGCGCCTCAGACACCAGATTCAGAACGGTCTGTTGAACCAGCGGGTCGAGGCCACTGGTTGGCTCATCGAGCAACAGCAGTTCGGGGGTGTGCATAAATGCGGCGACAATGCCAACCTTCTGTTTGTTTCCCTTGGAGAGGTTCTTTATCTTCGAATCGAGTTTCAACCCCAGCCGCTCTGACAGTTCGTTCGCCCGCTTGCGGCAACGCGCGCTGCCACCGCGAAGCTGTTGGAAAAAACTCAGCACCAAATTAACCGGGGCATTTTCGTCAAGCCGCAGTTCACCCGGCAAGTAACCGCAGCGCTCGCGCACGGCCACCGGCTCCAGCTGCGGGTCTCGCCCCAATACACGCAACAAGCCGCCACCGGGCCGGATGAGGTCGAGCATGCACCGGATTGCCGTTGTCTTGCCCGCCCCGTTGGGGCCGAGAAATCCGAAAACCTCCCCGCGCCGCACCTCGAGATCAATCCCCCGCAGGGCGAGGAACGATCCATAACCCTTGGTGAGGTTCTCGGCGCGAATTACCGGTTCGGAGTCTGTATTCATCCTTAAAATACTATTTGTTCTCGGTCAGCCGAAAGCCTCATCGTTCTGAAACGCCAGCCACCGTGAAGATTGTTTTCAAGGCGTTTTAACCGTAGCCAGGTCTAATAGAGTTACTCCCCCGCCAGCAACTTTCGGATGCCCTGCATCAGCACTGTCTCCACTTCGGGGGCGACGTTGGAGGAACGCGGCTCAGTCTCGTAGCCGCCTTCCGTGTAGGCTCGCTCGGTGCCGATGTAAAACGTTCCGTAGTCGCCGTAGGCCGCCATCGCCACCTTAAGCTTCGGGCGCATCTGTTTGGCGGCCAACTGGTATTCGACGAACAACTCGCCCGGCATGTGCAACACGCGCACGTCGCCAATGGCAAGCTGCGCCAGGTCGATTTCGTGCCCCGAGTTGCTGCGCCGCAAAAAGGCCAACCGCTCCGCCGCCGGCACGGCGACCGGCGGCACCGAGCCCTTGGCCACATCGGCCATCAGCTTGGCTTCATCCAGATGTTTGGCCACCGGCAATGCGACTTGTTCCACCTTCCAGCCGATATCACCCGGCGACACGGCGAACTTTTTCGTGCCGTCCCAGGCCCGTTTCATCCCGTCGGCCAGCCGCAGTGCCAGCTCCATCCGGTTTTCTCGTGAGCCATCGTTGTATTTGCCGGCACCGATGTTGCCGCCCGCGCCGTTGAAGTGAACGTGCAATGCTTCCGGCACGGATTGCTGGCGGATGAACCGGGCGATGCCGGGGAAGTCCGGGCTCGGGATGCCCACCCGATAATAGCTCTGCGGATGGCAGGCGTAATAGCTCAGCACGGCCAACGGCTTGTCGCCATTCCAGAAACTGAGCATCGACAGCTCGGAATCGATCACCCCCTCCGGCTCGGCGCGGAGTTCCGGATCGGCACAGGTGGTGTAACGCACGGCGCGCACCTTGCCGTCCGGCCCGAAGATACGGCGGTTGGACGCGATCCGTTTCACTTCCGCCGCGCCCCAGCCGCAATGCGTCACCGGCTTGGCCTTGGCCAGCGAGGCTTCGACTGCCACGGCAACCTTGGCCAAGGTTTCACGGCAAAAATCGCCGTTCAAGCGGCCAAGGTATTTGGCCTTGGCCTCCTTTAGCAGGCGTTCCGCGAGGAAGTCGCATACCGGCGCATCGTGCTGATGCAGCGTGTGCACCGCCACGCGGTCGGGCGTTGTGCCGGCGGCCTTGGCCAAGCGCTCACGAAATGCGTCGTGCGCCTCATTGGCGATGCCGAGCCAGTCCACCGCGCAAAGCACAATCGGTTTCGCTTGGCCAAGCAGCACCACACCCCGGCAACGCAGCGTCATCGCGTCCACCCGGATCACCGGGTCGTAGGCCAACATATAGCCAACCGGCGGCGTGGCATCCACGTCGAATGTGGCCACGCGCAACGGCTCGTTCGCCGCTCCGAACACCCCCAACACGCACGAAAACATTACAGCCAGAGAAAACCGGACGGCATTTGGAGTGCGGCGGCAAACGAAGCGCAACACTTGCCGCTCCGCTCTGTCGGCACACTTAAAAGTTGAATCATTCATGAATCGTTGATGCGTTATTTGTGCTTGGCGGCCGTGGCTCCGTTGCGGACCAACACGCCGGCGATTGCCTTCCGGACCGCCCGATCCTCGTCGCTGGCCTCGGGGTCGGCTTTCAGCACGATGTCCAGCGCAGTCAACCCATCCGCTCGCTTGGCATTAATGTCGACCCCCTTGGCCAGAAGCAGTTCCGCAACCGCCTTGTGGCCGGACTCGACGGCGCAGTGCAACGGCGTCTGTTTCAACGGATTGCTTGCGTCCGGCTCATTCAGTTCCGTCCCGCCCGCGATGTGCTCGCGCACCGACTCGATGTCACCGCTTCGGGCCGCATCCCAAATCGAAATCACCGGCGGAGAGGACGTCTCCGGCTGGATGACATCGGCCACCGGCCTAACAACAGGCGGCTCGGCGACCACCGGATCCAGCGCGGTTTCCCCGCCGCAACCAACCGCAGTGAATGCGACAATCAAACTGAACATTTTTTTCATAATCGAAGCGGCGAGGGTATCCATCCCTCAAAAACATTCCAACTAAAATCAAGTCAAACAAAACAGCCCGAGCGCCGCCGACTGACCTTGGCCAAGCGCCTGGCCAAGCGGAAAACCTTGTCCGGACTCGGGCGAAAATCTATACTGTCCGCCGCTTTTTTATGAGTAAAGAACCCATACGTGTTGCGGTGACCGGTGCGGCCGGTCAGATCGGTTATGCCCTGTTGTTCCGGATCGCCTCCGGCCAGATGTTCGGCTACAGCCAGCCGGTAATCCTTCACCTGATCGAGATCGAGCCGGCGCTGCCTGCCCTCGGGGGTGTCTGCATGGAACTGGACGACTGTGCTTTCCCGCTGCTCAAGGGCACGGTGCCCACCGCCGACCTCGACGCCGGCTTCAACGGTGTCAACTGGGCGCTGCTCGTCGGCAGCGTGCCGCGCAAGCAGGGAATGGAGCGCGGCGATCTGCTCGGCATCAACGGCAAGATTTTCACTGGCCAGGGCCAGGCGATCGAAAACAACGCCGCCAGTGATGTCCGCACTCTCGTCGTCGGAAACCCGTGCAACACCAACTGCCTGATCGCCATGAACAACGCGCCGGACGTGCCGAATGACCGGTGGTTCGCCATGACGCGCCTCGACGAAAACCGCGCCAAGACACAGCTCGCGCAAAAGGCCGGAGTCGACGTGACGGCGGTCACGAACATGGCCATCTGGGGCAACCACTCCGCCACGCAGTATCCGGACTTCACCAACGCCAGGATCAACGGCCAAGCCGCCGCGGACGCGATCAACGATCAGGAGTGGCTCGAGGGAGATTTTATCAAGACAGTGCAGCAGCGCGGCGCGGCGATCATCAAGGCCCGCGGCGCCTCGAGCGCGGCCAGCGCGGCAAACGCTGTGGTGGACTCGGTCGACTCCATCACCAACCCGACCGCCGGCGGGGATTATCACAGCGTTTGCCTTTGCTCCGACGGAAGCTACGGCGTTGATGAAGGGTTGATTTCCTCCTTCCCGGTTCGCAACGTCGCCGGCCAGTTTGACATCGTGCAGGGCGTCCAACTCGATGCCTTCAGCCAGGGTAAACTCAATGCCACGGTGAACGAGCTGAAGGAGGAGCGCGACATGGTCAAAGACCTCCTCCCCGGCTGATTCATGTCCGACACGCCGGAAACGCCGCTCAGCTCGTACATTGACCACACCAATCTGCGTCCCAACGCCACCGCCGGGAATATTGAAAAACTCTGCGCTGAAGCCATTGAGCATCAGTTGTGTGGGGTGTGTGTGAACGGCTGCTGGGTGCAACATGCGCGGAATCACCTCGCGGATACCGATGTATTGGTCGTCACAGTGGTCGGCTTTCCTCTCGGAGCAAGTGACTCGGACTCAAAGCGTTACGAAACAGAGGCCGCCGTGGACAACGGCGCGCACGAGATCGACATGGTGATGAATCTTGGCCGGTTCATCGACGGTGATCATCGGTACATCGTCCGCGAGATCCGCGATGTCATCGAGGCGGCCGACGATCGACGGGTGAAAGTCATCATCGAGACCGGCTATTTCAACGACAAGCAGATCGCCACGGCCTGCAAGCTGTCGGTCGAGGCCGAGGCGCATTTCGTCAAGACCTGTACCGGCTTCAGCCCTGGCGGTGCGACCGTCGACCATATCCAACTCATGCGGGAATCCGTAGGCCAGCGAGCCGGCATCAAGGCGTCCGGTGGCATTCGCGACCGTGAAACAGCGCTCGCAATGATCGAGGCCGGGGCAACACGCATTGGGACTTCCTCCGGCGTGACAATTGTCGGGGGTTGATTGTTGCGGTTATCCCCGGCCGCTCCCCTGCTCTTCCACCGGTTATTCACCATAGGCCGATGCTGTGAATAAAAATTGAGCGTTGTGAATACATTTCATTTGAAAAGCCACGGTTCGTGCACTACATTCTCGCCGTTGGCTATGCTGGACTCGTGAGGAGAATTATTTACATATTTGTTTCCGCCTGCAGCCGGTTGCTGTCCACCCGCCGGCCGCCGCTGTCCTCTTCGCGGTTGATGGGCATATACCTGAGCCAAGCCAACAGCAAAACGATCTACACGCCCAAGTTTCAGGAGACGCGAACCCGCCGCAATAGCAAATACGGGCACGTCCGGCAATACTGACCCGGCCGCCCTTCCATTGGCCAAGCGCCTGGCCCGTTTCACTCACTCCCGCACGAAATCCCAAACCAGGTTTGCGCCCGCATCCTGTTGCAGGATCGACGAGGCGGTCTTGGCTTCCACATGGCCGTCAGCCAGCACTAGGTTGCTGCGACCCGAGTCGTCGCCGTTGGCCCCGTGCCGCGCCAACACCGGCTTGAGTTGGCCGGGCTGTTTGCTGCTCATCTCCGCCACAAGGTCGCGGTCGGAGACCAGCGGCGTCGAGCGCCGGGGATCAAGTCAGTTTCGTTTGCCGTTTTTCGGGCTAAATACGTAGCCCCGGTACTTTTTCTCGATTGGCCCACTCGGCGTATCGGCGAACAGCACGGCCAAGCTTGGCTCCGGTACGCCCACCAACTTGGGCTTCGTGGATGCGCCCTCCACTCCGCGCGGATCGAACGTCGTCGCCCCGTTGTATCCAACCGGGTGCCAGCTGCGGTTGGCCCAGCCGCCGCCGAACTTGGCCGTTTTCGCCGACGGGCAAAGGAACACCTCGCGGCTGCCAATGAACCGCGCGAGCGCCGTCACCCAGACCCGGTGCGGCGACGACTCGGGCTCGGCAAAGTTCGTGGCGATTGGCAAGGCGCCCTCGCGCTCGTCGGCGTGCATTGTCACAGCAAGGCTGATCTGTCGCATGTTCGAAGGCGCACTTGATCGACTGCGACCTGGCCTTGGCCTTGGCCAAGGCCGGCAACAGCATCCCGGCGAGGAGCGCGATGACGGCGATGACCACCAGCAGCTCGATCAACGTAAATGCCCTGTCACATCGGTTCTTCATCGCTTGGCCAAGCGCAACGAGCGCACGCTGATGTCGGTTGCCATCTCCGAGCCAATCGCCGCCAGCGGCTCGCGTAGCAACTGCGACACCTCGTGAGTCGCCGGCAACGCCTTGTTGCCCAGCACCACCACGCGGTTGTGATAGTTCTCGAACAAGACCTGCACTCCAAACCCAAACGGCGCGCAGACTTTGGCCGCCATTTCAGCCCACGTCCGGTCGTCCGCCGGCAGCAGGTTAAAAACGGCGACACCGCCTGGCTTGAGTTTTGATTGAATCAACTGCGGCAGCGTATCGATCGAAACGTCCGGCTTGAACACATCGCCATCGCGGCCAACGGAAAGATCCTCCAGCAGCAGGTCGAATTTCCCGCGCTGCGCCTGCAACCACTTGACGGCATCCGTTTGCACAAACTGAACATCACCCTGCCACGCGCCACTAAGCTCACAAAAAAGTTCGTAGCCCGCGCGGTCGAGATCCACGCCGCTGAGATTGTGATCGCCACTCATCGCACGAAGCGGCGCAATCAATCCGCCGCCGGCGAAACCAAGAATCCCCACGCGATCTCCCGGCGAAAAAATTTGAATGGCAGCTGCCAACACATCAAAGACGCTATCGGTCGCTCCCGGTTTCGCCAGCACCTCGCTCAGCACCGAGCCGTTTTGCACTAGTCGCACGCCACGGCGTGTTTGCTGCACCTCCGGTTCGGCTCCTCCCATGGGCCTTGAGCCAAGCAGCAGCGCGGCTATTGCCTGGGCACGCCCTGCTCGTCCCATTCCTGTTTCTCGATCGTCTTGCCGCCTTGCCAGGTGGCCTCGGATTGCTTCTGGCCGTTGGGATGCCAGCGCGTCTCGACTCCGTTCAACTGGCCGTTGATGTAGGTTTGCTCCGACCACTTGCTGCCGTCTTCGCGCCAAATCACCCATTGACCATCGGCTCGGCCGTCGACGTATTTGCCCGTCCGGAATAGCTTCCCGTTCTCGTGATAAAAAGTCCAGATGCCCTGCTGTTTACCGTCGACAACCTGCAACAGGCCCGCTTGGCCAAGCTCGGCGTCTGCCAGCGTCTCCGGCGAGACGACGCGGGCGCGTGCCCAAGGCGGAAACC
>JYMV01048604.1_pt1 | contig 13440 bp, 9 predicted proteins | sample 338911 | NCBI WGS metagenome assembly JYMV01 (sample SAMN03354496, study PRJNA234377) | hydrothermal vent metagenome | biome: Deep sea; feature: Hydrothermal plumes at the Eastern Lau Spreading Center, Western Pacific Ocean; material: Seawater | place: Tonga | collected 2009 | depth 2000 m m
TTAACACCTACATTGGTGTGGTGGAGCAACGGTTAGTAGAAGTCTTCCTGTTGCTGGCATTAGCAGCCAAGGTGTTGTTCAGGCAATGGATTTTTTAACCCAACAAACTAGACAATTGTTTGGTAAGAAAATAAATGGTGAGGTGATTAATGCAAAAGGCAAAAATGTAATTGTTATTGGTGGAGGAGATACCGGTTCAGATTGTATTGGAACATGTAATCGACAGGGAGCAAAATCGGTCACTAGTTTTGAGATTATGCCTAAGCCACCTGTTGGTAGAAGTGAAAAAACACCCTGGCCTTTTTGGCCCATACAATTAACAACAAGTTCATCTCACGAAGAAGGATGTGATAGGAACTGGTTAATGAATACAAAAGAGTTTGTCACGAACGAACAAGGAGCGCTTATTGCTTTAAAAACAGTAGAGGTAGAATGGCTGATAAAATATGGGGAAACCCCTCAATTGGTTGAAAAACCAAATACTGAAAAAAGCTGGGACTGCGAATTAGCACTATTAGCTCTAGGCTTCACGGGGCCAGAAGACACTTTAAGTAACGAGTTAAATCTAGAGCTAGATAAAAGTAGCAATTATAAGTCTGACACTAACCATCAGACCAGCAACCCTAAGATCTTTACAGCTGGCGACATGCGCAAAGGACAATCCCTTATCGTTTGGGCAATTTCTGAAGGTAGAGAAGTTGCACGTTCTGTTGATATTTATCTTATGGGGAGTACAAGTTTGCCTACAAAAGGAGCAGGAGATTTAATAGGTGTATAAAGAATAATTAGTTGTAAGTTTATTGTTTTTTGTATCTATGATGATGGGAGATATTTGTTGTCAGTTAAATTAAACATAAGCGAATGAAGAGTAGAAAACTATTAATGATTCCCGGACCCATAGAGTTTGAACCCTCTGTATTAAGAGCCATGGGAGAAGTGACGACAAGTCATGTAGCACCTAATTTTATAGAAACCTTTAGTAATTGTTTAGGTTTTATGAAAGAAATATGGAAAGCTCCAAACGGACAGCCTTTTATATTATCTGGAAGTGGCACTTTAGCGATGGATGTTGCGATAGCGAACCTTATAGAGAAAGGAGATAATGCTTTGGTTATATCTACTGGATATTTCGGTGAACGATTTAAAGATATTTTAAACTGCTACGGAGCAAATGTAACCTTCATGAAGTCGTCATTAGGTAGTTGTGTTTCGTTATTAGAGATTGAAGCTGAATTAAAAAGAAAAGATTACAAACTAGTCACAATGACACATGTAGACACCTCTACAGGAGTTATTGTAGATCCGCAACCCATTGCTGAACTAGCAAAAAAATATAATGTTTTAAGTGTTTTAGATGGCGTTTGTTCAGTAGCTGGTGAAGTGATAGAGCAGGAGGATTGGGGATTAGATATTGTATTTACAGGGACTCAAAAAGCTATTGGAGTACCTCCAGGTTTAGCTCTATTAGTAGCGTCAAAGAAAGCCATTGAAACATGGTCAAACAGAAAAACGCCAGTACAGAGTTATTATTCAGATTGGAAAAACTGGCTACCTATAATGGAAGCATATGAAAATAAGAAACCCTCATATTTTGGTACACCGGCGGTTAATTTAATAAGAGCCTTAGAGGTGAGTTTAAAAATCATTCTTGATGAAGGGGTAGATGCGAGGGTACACAAACACAATAAATACGCTCACGCTTTTCGTAAATCGATTGAATCTATAGGTTTGAAAATCATTCCTGTATCCGAAAAAGTAGCGTCAAACACCCTAAGTGCGGTCTATTACCCTGAGAATGTTGATGGGAATCAATTTTTAAAACATGTATCTGATTATGGTGTTATTATAGCAGGTGGTTTACTCGCTGATATTAAAACTACTTATTTTAGAGTAGGTCATATGGGGTCAGTAAACACCTGTGATATTATTGCTGTATTAAGTGCTATAGAGTATAGTCTATTAAAAACAGGTTATGATTATACTCAAGGAAAGTCTCTTGAAACTTTCCAGAAATTAATATAATTATGGCTTTATGAAAATAGAATGATTACTCAAGAAAGCGGTGTTTTATTTGATAATTCTCTTATTTATTAAAAGTTTTAGTGGTTTAGAGGCAATTAGTTGTTTATTTCGTAATAATAAATCCCTAATTGTGGTAGTACTATGAAAAATGAAATAGATAAAGTTGATCTAGAAATTCTAAAGCTTTTGTCTTCAAACGCTAAAATTTCTTACACCGACTTAGCTTCAAAAATTCTAGTGTCACCCAGTACTATTCATGTAAGAGTAAAAAAACTTGAAGATTTAGGAGTCATAAAAAACTTCACCATAAATATTGATTACAATAAATTAGGCCTTTCATTCACATCTTATTTAGGTGTTTTTTTAGATAAAGCGAAAAGTTTTGATATGGTCGTTGAATCTTTAAGACTGATACCACAAATTACAGTTATCGATTTTACGACAGGTCAGTTTAGTGTATTCTGTAAAGTGAGAGCAATTGACTCCTCGGCAGCTAGAGATGTACTCAAAAACGTTCATTCTATAGAGGGAATTCGTAGGACAGAAACATTTATTTCAATGGAAGAGTTGCTCAATGATAAGGATTCGTTAATGGATTCTATTGAGATGTAAGTAAGCCTCTAGTCAATTGCCCTTTCCGCCGAGTTTTTTTGTTGCACTGCGGTTCAGCCCGTACAGTATCCATTTTTATTCCCGACTCGCTATATTTGGCCTTTAAACTTAAGAAAAACTAAATCATGAGATTCGTTGCTAACCTCGGTTTCCTGCTCCTTTTTATGCCAACTGTGCTACTTGCTCAGAATCCTAATCCTAGCTCAGAACTTGATGCATTTATACTTGATGAGATGGGTTATGAAAATATCCCAGGGATGTCTACTATAGTTGTGAAAGGAGGGGAAATAGTTTGGGTGGAGTCATACGGAATGGCGGACATTGAAAATAACATTCCGGTATCCGATAACACGGCTTTTTTAATGGCTTCTGTTTCTAAATTATTTACGGGCACGACATTAATGCAACTTCATGAGAATGGCTTAATAGATTTGGATGAGGACATAAATACCTATCTGCCGTACAACGTTAATAATCCCAATTTTCCTAATGAAATCATCTCGCCTAGGATGTTGATGACTCACACGTCTTCGATTAGAGATAATGGAACAGCTATGGACGGATATTATAGTGTAGGTGATCCAACAATTTCACTGTCTGATTGTATGGAGATGTACTTTTCTACGTCAGGAGCAGATTATAACGCTCAAGCTAATTTCAATAACAGCACTCCAGGGACAAGTTTTGATTACTCCAATATGGCTACAGCATTAGCGGGATATATCGTTGAAGTTGTATCACAGGAACTTTTTAGTGAGTATAGCAACACTAATGTTTTTGATGTGCTCTGTATGGACAATACTTCTTGGTATTTATCTGATTTCGATACGCTCAACGTAGCTCGCCCATATAATTTCCAAGGGGGACAGTACACTCCCTATACGCATTATGGCTTCGCAGATTACCCAAATGGACTTCTAAGGTCTAGCGTTCTTGATTTGGCTAACTTCATGATAGCATATCTGCAAAACGGCTCATTCAATAATAATCAGCTCTTAGAAGAATCTTCAATAAGCGAGATGCTTTACCCTCAAATCCCATTTATTGATAATACACAGGGCTTAAACTGGTACACCGAAGAAATATACCTTTCAGGAGGAGGGATTTTAAATATGTGGGGACACAATGGTGGTGAGAGTGGAGCATCCACGGATTTATATATAAACCCTGAAAATGAAATCGGAATAGTGGTTCTTAGCAATGCTGAAGGTGAAAATCTATATGTCGTGGATGAATTATATGATTATGCCCTATCGCTATCCTTATCAGGTGTGGGCAATCCTTCCTGCACTGTGTCTGTAGGCGAAGAAATTCAAAATGAATCTAGGATAAGTGTATATCCTAACCCCGCTACGCAATCTGTAACGATTGAATCTGATAAAGGTGGACTACTGACGATACAATCCATTTTAGGAGAACAACTTATTAAACAACAAGTAAGCTCTACAGAAGATATAGATATATCAGAACTTTCGTCAGGCACTTATTTCCTCCAACTCGGAAACGACTTCATTAATTTAGTCATTCAATAGAATCATGATTTTCAATAAACTTAGATTGATTTTAATCGTCCTTTTTATTTCTAGCTCATCTCTTGTAGCCCAAAACATACTTGTTGATGAAACTTTCGACGATCTTAATCTGCCTGACGGATGGAGCCAGCAGACTCTTTCAAGTGATGGCGGATGGCTGAACGGAGAAAATACTGGATTGCAAAGTGATTGGTGGGATATCGAGCCACACGGAAATTTTATCGCAACAAATGATGATGAGTGTGACTGCAATAAAAGTGAGGATTTTCTTATCCTTCCGGCTCTCAATCTTGATGGCATAGGCGGTCTTATCATGTCATTTGCCAGCTATTATTCTGGAGAATCTTATCAAGGAGATACAGAGAGTGCTACAATTGAGTTTTCACTAGACGATGGAGCGACGTGGAGTGTGCTTGAAAGTGTTGAGGGCAATGGGAATTCTGACTACACGGTTTGGGAGAATGTGTCTATTAATTTGAGCTCACTTTCTGGAAATCCTAACGTATTAATCGCATTCCGCTATAACGACAATGGAGGGTGGATGTTCGGTTGGGGAATTGACGATGTCCAAGTCTACGAGCCCCAAGGTTTAGACGCGGAATTAACTTCACTTTCTATGCCCTCTAATGCTGCTATGAATAGCATTTTATCAGTTGAAGGTACTATCACGAATGTAGGAGCAGATTTAATAGAAAGCCTTGATGTGACTTGGATTTACGATACCCAAGAATATGCCCAAACATTTTCTATTATCCTTTATACAGGCGAATCTTTTACATTCACTCATCAAGATAATTTTACGCCTACTTCAGTTGGAAATTTTAATATTGAGGTCGTTGTATCCAATATTAACGAGGTAAGTGATGATAATGCTAGCAATAACTCACTCTCGGCAAACATTATGGTTGTAGAATACGGAGAGCTGTTAGGTGAAAATTATAATAGAGAATACATTTACTACCACCCCCTAGACGCTCCGGAAAACTGTCCCCTAGTTTTTGTTTGTCATGGATACTCAGGGTCTGCGGAAGGGATTATGAATTATTCTGAATTCAACAGCATAGCTGACGAGTACGGATTCGCCGTTTGCTACCCTCAAGGCATAGAGGACTCATATGGCTACACATTTTTTAATGTTGGATATGAATTCCAAAACAATGAAACTGTCGATGATGTCGCATTCCTAGAGGAGCTTACTGATCTATTCGTTGAGACAAATTCAATCAACCCAGATAATGTTTTTTGTACTGGTATGTCAAACGGTGGCGATCTCTGCTACCTCCTTGCATGTGAAGCCTCAGAAACATTTGCAGGAGTAGCTCCGATAGCCGGCATGATAATGCAGGATATTATGGATGAATGTTCACCATCTCATTCAGTGGGTATCCTTGAAGTACACGGCACAGAAGATAATGTCACCTATTTCGATGGTGATCCACAGAACCTTGATGATTGGGGAGCTTACCCAAGTATCCCCGCCACCATAGATTTTTTCACGGAACTCTATGGAATTGAGCTTCTGTCATCAGGCACCTTCCCCGACATAGCACCCAATGACGGTAGCGATGTGTCATTTGACAAGTACGGATTAGAAGACGCCTGTGCTGAAGTTTGGCTTTACACAGTGAATGGGGGAGGGCATGACTGGCCAGGCTCTTTCGGTAACATGGACATCAATTCAAGTCTCGAAGCATGGCTCTTCTTCTCCGAGCTTTGTTCTGAGCCCCTTGCCGTCGATCCCATACCGTCTAACAATTCTAGAGGCGAACTTATCAAGGTGGTTGATGTTCTAGGCCGAACAGTAGATCCCTCCACGAAAAACACTACACTCTTCTACATCTATTCCGGTGGGTTAGTAGAAAAGGTCATTGTATCTGAGTGAGGTAGGGAAGGTTTATGTGTCAGTAGTATAGTTAACCCTCCATTGCTTGACCTCTGAGAAATTGTATTATTAAAAATCTCAGAATGGTAATTGTTGCTATTGGTCGAATATATATAGGCTCTAAATATTATTTCCCAGAGGTTTTCATATAATCTAGCGTGAGGTTAGACATAGTCTTTATTCCCAATAACATTCCTGAGTCATCAACGAAGAAGTCTGGTGTGTGGTGAGGTGCTGATTCAGATATTTGAGTTCCAGACGCGACACCTCCTAAGAAGAAGTAGAGCCCAGGAACTTGTTCTTGGAAGAATGAGAAGTCTTCCGCACCAGTTATAGCCGGTTCTATTATTACGTTATCAGAACCAGCGGTTTTTTCAAATGTAGGAAGCATTTGTTCGAAGAGTTCGGGGTCGTTATATGTGATAGGGTAGGAGACATCGAATTCTAGGGTAGCAGTAGCTCCATTAGCAGCAGCAATCGCTTCCACGATTTCCCCAAGGCGCTTCATTGCTAGTTCTCGCATGTCTTTGTCAAGAGAACGGAGTGTCCCTAACATATAAAGCTTTTCGGGGATGATATTACTCCTCACGCCTCCGTGAATACTTCCAATCGTAATGACTGTAGCGGCTTTTGTGAGTTCCATATTTCTACTAACAATGGTCTGCATGGAATTTATCATTTGTGCCGCTGTTATGATGGGGTCAATTCCCGTCCAAGGTGTTGAACCATGTGTTTGGTTGCCAGAAATGTCTATTCTAAATGAGTCAGCTGATGCCATGATAGCACCTGAGCGTGTGGAAATTTCCCCTACAGGATTCCCCGAACTTATGTGAAGCCCGAAGATGGCATCAACATCGGGGTTTTTGAGAACACCTTCCTTTACCATGAGTTCAGCACCGCCTTCTTCTCCCATGGGTGAACCCTCTTCCGCTGGCTGGAAGATGAATTTAATAGTTCCCGGTATTTCATCACGAATTTCGGTCATTATTTTTGCCACCCCTAATAGAATTGCGATATGTGTGTCGTGTCCGCAGGCGTGCATAACCGGAACGTTTTGGCCATTGTACGTCCCCATCATTTTTGAAGCCCAAGGTATGTTACATCGCTCGTTGACAGGAAGTCCATCTATGTCGGCGCGAAGTGCCACTACGGGTCCTGGTTTTCCTCCTATAAGAACGGCGACCACACCTGTGTGTGCTATTCCAGTTTGAGGGGTGAGGCCGATTTTCTCAAGTTCCTCAGCAATTCTTGCCGCGGTTTTGAATTCTCGATTTGAGAGCTCAGCATTTTGGTGAAACCAGTGGCGGAGTTCGATAACTTCAGTCTCTACGGAGTTTGCAAGGCTATCAACTATTTGTTCGTGCTGAGCATATCCTAGCTTAGGAGTGAGCATTAAGGTTAGCCAAACGAGGAGAAGAGTATAATTATGCATATGTATAGGTTTTGTCTAGGTGATGGTGATTTAATTAATAGGCATTACAAGATAGGTCAATAGTATTGATTTCATTTTTCACAAGATTATAAATAAATAATTTGAGCAACTCTCACGAGTTGAGTTGACTATAATGGCTCTAGTGACGTTTTGCAATTGTATGTTTATTATGTACCTTACTAATACTGAATGAATAAGTTAGACATGAAAAATCAAGTCCTGAAGTTGTTAATGGTGGTTTCATTTGCAATCGCATCTATTACTGCATTAGCACAGTATCCTGTTATCACTGCTACAAACCAAATCCCTCAGATAGGGGATGTTATTCAAATTTCTGATGCTAATACATTCGGGTTCGATCCTTCAGGGGGTAGTACTGGGGTGATAGATGTGGTTTGGGATTTTTCAAACCTAATATCAACTGCGATATACGAGCATTCATATGTAGATCCAACTGCCACAGCGCAATCCGCGATTTACCCGACAGCTACGGTAGCACAAGCCTCCACCCAGCTGGCCGGATACGCATACTGGGAGAATGGGACCGATTATAAGGCGATATTAGGGTTAGCTGGCGCACAGGCTATTATTTACACTACTCCCGTCGTGAAGGAAGTTTTTCCTATTACGCCCGGGATTTCATGGAGCACGATGGGGTATACTGGTGTGCTTACCGGATTGAATGCCGGTGAGGATTCGACTACGATTGTAAACGGGAATTATTTGGGTACTCCGGATGCTTTTGGAACGGTCATTCTTCCGCCACTTACTTTCGGGGGCGATCCTGAAGTATTCGAGAATGTGGTGAGGGTCCATGTAACGGAGTCGTTCCAGATTTTGGTCTGGATATTCGGAACCCCCTTAATGACGGTTAACGTGAATGACGATTATTATTATTGGTTCCATGAGGAGACGTTAGAGCCTATTTTAACATATGGAACCACCACTGATGATGCTGGAGGGGCACCCCAAACCACACTTAGCTACCAACTCATTTCCGGAACTCCCGTTGTGAGTGGTTGTGTTACTGACCTTAATGGTGATGGTGTAACGACCGTGCAGGACTTGCTGCTCGTATTAAGTGAGTTTGGATGCAACACGTCTTGCACTGCCGATATCAATGGGGATGGTTTCGTTACAGTAGCGGACATACTACTCATCCTCGGCGCCTTCGGAGTGGGGTGTTAGTGTTGATGTGAATTAATTTGGCTAGCAAAAATCACCCAAATAGTAATATATATTTCTTCAAGTATGTTCTCATGTTTGAAAAATGTTGAGGAAGTTAATTTTTCTATTAATAGTCTGCCGTTGTCATCGAGCTTTTAAGTAGAAGGGGGAGAGGAGCATAATATCGTTAAAACACAAGATATATAAGTGTGTAACTTTTCATCTTACGACATCACAATTGTTGATGTAAACTTAAGACTCAATAGGGTTCAACAAAGATAATCTATTGTAAATTTCGAGAATGAGAAAATTATTGGGTATCGTAATTGTAGTGATAGTGTTTGTCTTTATTGCTGGTTATGTTTTCGTTATTAATTCGGAGACTAATTATGAATTTACAATAACGTCAAATGATGTTACGGAAGAGGTAAGGATCGTGTTCGACGATATGGCGGTTCCTCATATATATGCGGCAAACGAGTCCGATGCGATGTTCGCTTTAGGATATGTTCATGCATCGGAGAGGCTTTGGCAAATGGACTTGATTCGAAGAGCAGGAGGAGGGGAGCTGTCTGAATTGTTTGGTGTAGATATGATTGAAAATGATAAGTATCTAAGGACTTTAGGGATGAAGGAGTCGGCGGAGAAGTGTGCGAAGGAGTTTGAGGAAAATGGTCCTGAGGAGGTGATTGAGGCAGCGGTGGCTTATTTAAATGGTGTGAATTCATTTATTGATGAGGGAGACTTTCCGATTGAGTACACATTGTTAGGGAGTGAGCCCGCGAAATTTGATGTCGAAGATCTATATAAAACAGCGGGATTTATGGGATATAGCTTCGCTATGGCTTTTAAAAACGAACCCATTATCGATTGGGTCCAGAGTAATTTCGATTCGACTTACATGGCTGATATCGCTGTGACGTTGTCGAATAACACGAAGATTCCTGTTAGTGGAGGTGATGCGTTGTCGATTTCGGATATGGTGATGGAATTGGATGAAAGACTGCCAGTCCCGCAGTTTATTGGTTCGAATTCTTGGGTGATAAGTGGTGAGAAAACGAAATCGGGGAGAGTGGTTTTTGCTAATGACGCGCATATGGTATTTTCGTCCCCATCGGTTTGGTATGAAGCTCATGTAGTGACGCCTGAATTGGAGTATTATGGGAATCATTTAGCAGGGATGCCCTTCCCTCCGATAGGCCACACTTTGACCCATTCTTGGGGAATTACGATGTTCGTTAATGATGATATCGATATGTACAAAGAGCAGATTGAGGGCGATAAGTATTTCTACGATGGGAAGTGGTTGGATCTTGACATTTCATACCAAACCATTGTCGTTAGGGACTCTTCCGACATCGTAATTCCGATTAAAAAGACGCATCATGGACCTATTATCATGGACGATATTTCTATGTGGTGGGCTTATACGAAGTATCCGAAAAACCTTCTAAACGAAGCTTTCTACGGGTTTTCCAGAGCTCACGATATCGTAGATGCGAAAAAGTCGGCATCTTTAATTCACGCTCCAGGACTTAATATCATGTATGGAGACAGCGAGGGAAATATTGCATGGTGGGCTTCTGCGAAGCTGCCTATTCGTGGAGATTCTGTCGATTGTAAATCATTTATTGACGGAACTAAAGCTTCAAACGATGTTCAGGGTTGGTATGATTTTAGTAAAAACCCTCAGATTGTAAATCCTGAGAGGGGGTTTGTGTTTTCTGCGAATAATTCGCCCGAAGATGTTGAAGGGGTTCACTATCCTGGATATTATTACAGTGGGAATACGAGAGCCTCGTCTATTCAGGCCGCTTTAAGCACGGATAAAAGTGATTGGACGATAGATGATGTGCACGCTTTGCAGCTAGACAACTACTCTCCGGTTTACGATAAAAATTCTAAGATGCTTGTCGAGTACATTCTTAATAACGACAGTGAAGATCTTGACCCTTCTAAGTTCGACGGTATTTATAAATCGTCATTCGATCTTATCAAAGACTGGCGTGGAACTCACGAACTAGGCGAAATAGCCCCAACGATATATTATCGTTGGATGTACAACACACTCAAGCTCGCTATGGGAGACGATATGGGCGACGAGAAATTCAAATCGTTTACCCCGACTTTCGTGTGCGAATACTCTTTCCCTATGCTTCTCGAAAATGCCGAATCGCCATGGTGGGACGATGTAAATACCGAGAAGGCGGATGGAGCATCGGAAATAGTAAGTCGTGCTTTTATTGCCGCAATCGACGAGCTGCAGGACGCATTGGGAGATAACCACGATGCGTGGATTTACAGTGATCTTCACACTCTAACCCATAAGCATGCTATGGGGGACGTTAAGTATATCGGGGATTTCTTTAACGTAGGCCCGTTTAAGGTGCCTGCTGCAAAAGATGCGTTAAATAAGTATGAGTTCCGCCTGAATGACGAAGTAAATTTCAAAGTGTTTTCCGGACCTTCTATGCGAATCGCTCTTGATTTTGCAGATGTCGAAAACTCTGAGAGCGTACTCCCTACGGGTCAGTCTGGAAATGTCTTTAGCGATTATTTCGACAACCAAGCTGAGATGTATCACAGTGGAAATTACCGTCAACAGCGAATGATCGAATCCGACATCAACGCTCACGCTATAGGAATTTCTATAATAAAGCCTGAAAAATGAAAGTAACAGTACTAGGAGCGGGGCTCGTGGGTGCGCCTATGGCGTTTGATTTGGCCTTAGATGAAAAAATGAAGGTAAAAGTGGCGGATTTCAGCCCTAAAAACCTGAATAAATTTCAGGGAAGCCGAATCGAAACCGTTGAAGCTGACCTGAGCGATGAATCGCAACTTCTCAAGGTGATTGCGGATGCAGATCTGGTTTTGTGTGCTGTGCCCGGGTTTATGGGCTTCACGACCCTCAAGAGCATCATTATGGCGGGCAAGAATGTGGTGGACATTTCGTTCTTCCCAGAAGATGCTTTGGAGCTTAATGACCTCGCTGTGAAGCACGATGTCACGGCGATTGTGGACATAGGAGTGGCGCCAGGAATGAGCAATATTCTCCCGGGGTATGTGGACTCAATTTTAGACCAAACCTCATCCATCCTCATCTACGTCGGCGGCCTACCTAAAGTACGAGAGCTTCCATACGAGTATAAAGCGGTTTTCTCACCCATTGACGTTATCGAAGAGTACACGAGACCTGCGCGATATATTGAGAACAGTGTGCTTATTACAAAGCCCGCTTTATCTGAACCCGAACTCCTTCATTTCGATAAGGTAGGAACCCTCGAAACTTTTAATAGTGACGGTATTCGATCTTTAGCAAAGACGATGACTCACGTTCCTAACATCAAAGAGAAAACCCTCCGTTATCCAGGTCATATCAGGCTAATGGAGATTATGCGGGAAGCCGGCTTTTTTAGCTCGGAACCCACCGAAGTTAATGGCGTTACCATTCGACCCATAGACTTAACAGCGAAGCTTCTATTCCCGCAATGGGAACTTAAGCCCGGCGAAGTAGATTTTACGATTATGCGTATCGAAGTAGAGGGAGTCAAAGACAGAAAAAATCTAAAGTATACCTACAGCCTTTTCGACGAGTACTGCCCATCTACTAAAGTCCACAGTATGGCACGAACCACGGGCTACACCGCCACCACCGTACTTCGAATGCTATCAGAAGGTCTCTACGACGAAAAAGGTATCATCGTCCCGGAATATTTAGGAAAACACCACAAATGCGTCGAGTATATCCTAAACGGACTTAAAGAACGAGGTGTCAACTACGACTTACAGATTGATGAACTTTAGATACGTTTTAGATTCAATTTTTGCGCTCACGAGTTAGACCTTAAAACAAGTTTGCCAAATGATTTAATGGTAGTTGAGCGGTTTATCAAAGTTGCTTTGTCAGTCAGTGATTTGGATTTAAGTCTATTTTCAGATGGATGGGATAAATAAACCTTCGGGTAATGGGGGATTATGCAAAGAAGATTGGAAGCCAGTTTCTTTGAGATTGCACGACTCTGGCTCTTAAAGTTAACTCGGTACTAGTTTCAGGAGAGTTTAATTTCTTAATAAATCCTAAGCATCTGGATTTTGATAGTATAAAAGTTAATGGTGTTCGTACATTTATAAAATGACAAAGACGACGCATTTTATATACATCGCCACGATGTCTGCAATTGTCATTGCAGTAACTGTCTATCTCTGGGTTGAGGGGAGATCGTTTTATAGTTTGCCTTTAGAAGAGAGATTTTATCACTCAGAGTATGACTGGTTTAAGCCGTCAGGGCTGTTCGGTCAGGGGCTGGGAGTTATTGGAACGTTTATGATTGCTTTCGGTGTCGCTATTTATATTGCGAGGAAGAATCATGGATTTATGGAGAAGCACTTGAGAATTAAGTATTTGCTGGAATTTCATATTTTCCTATGTACACTTGGGCCTGTATTAATTCTATTTCACACCTCATTTAAGTTTGGGGGAATAGTGAGTATAGCATTTTGGTCTATGGTGGCGATAGTAGCCAGTGGAGTGGTGGGGAGGTTCATTTATGTCCAAATCCCACGCAACATCCAAGGCCAAGCATTAGGTCTAGAACAAATCAAGAACAAGCAAAGATCTATGTTAGAAGGGTTGAAGGATGGGGTAGTTCTCACAGGCAATCAGTTGCGTGAGCTTTTAGACCCTAAATTATCGAGTAAGAAACGCTTGATTATCGCAAAAGAATTTTTAAAGGAGAGTGCGGCTACGAGGAAAGAGAAGATACAAGTTCTTGATATTTTTAAAGAGGAGAGGC
>JYMV01014388.1_pt1 | contig 13437 bp, 14 predicted proteins | sample 338911 | NCBI WGS metagenome assembly JYMV01 (sample SAMN03354496, study PRJNA234377) | hydrothermal vent metagenome | biome: Deep sea; feature: Hydrothermal plumes at the Eastern Lau Spreading Center, Western Pacific Ocean; material: Seawater | place: Tonga | collected 2009 | depth 2000 m m
ATTCAGAGAGCCTCAGAACTGGCAGAGAAGTCATTTTCCTCCTTCAGTACTTCCCTGGCCTGCTTGAATTTTGGTTTGAAGGCTGGTTTTGCCTCGAGGCGGGCAAACAATTACGTCCAATACTCGTGAGATTTAGCAGACTGATTTGCTCGCGTACTTTCCAATTCGGCTTTAGCAGTCTCCAGAGTTGTCAGGGCAGACTTTTTCTTCTCCTGGCCAGGGTGTAAGCATGGGACTGCTCGAGAATTTTATCACGCAGTTTTTTGCTTTTTTTCTTCAACTCAGGTTCATCGATCTCGGGGTTCTGATCTTTAGCAATTTCCAGGGCCAGCATATTGAAAATATGCACCGCCAAGCTTGCCCAAAGGTTGGAGTCCATGTAATGCCAAGCGTTGAATTTGATCTGCACAACACGTTGAACGTAGGAAAATTTTGATCTGACTTTCTCTTCGGATACATCCTCACCACTTCCATTCGCCAATTGGACAGAGGAAAATTTTGGCCCTCCTTCGCCTTTGGAAACACTCCTCACCTGTTTAATCAGCAAATCCATGAAGTAGCTCTTGCCAGACCCCCAATTTCCGAACAGGCCCAGTGAAAGAGGCGGTCTGACTTCGTGGGCAGTAAACAATCGCGCAAATGTTTCCGCCTGGGCATCAAAGTTCAGGCTGTCTTCTATTGTATCTCCATCTGTATCTCCATCCTTATTGTATTGACTCAAGGTAGGAGCGGCTAAATTCAGGATAATTGGTAACTCCAAAATTTTTCGCCATTCCTTGGCTTTATCCGGGAAATGCTCCCCGATTATCTTTACAAAGTTCTCTTTGATTTGTTTGAATGAGATTTTGTATTCTTTCAAGTTATCCTTGAACTTTGCATCCTGATGGGAAAACAGGCTGGCTATCAAATGGTCCGGTTGTATTAAGGAATCAGGGGAAAATGACTTCTCTGCCAGTTCTGAGGCTCTCTGAATGACCTCCCTCATGTTTCCGGACAATTCAACATTTTTACCTTCATCCAGACGGCCTTTTGCAGAGGACAACATTCGATTTGGAGAGTACTCGTTTCTAAAAAATTTATAGGGATCAGCGAAATCATTATGGACTGCTTGATAAAGGGCCTGCAAACCAGTGGTCTTATAAGTCTCCTCCTCCGTTGAAGGGCCTTCTTTTTTTCTAATTGCCTGGGTTTCGATGAGCCCAATAAACACACAGGTTGTGGTCAATTCGCCAGCATAGTTTCGTTTTCCCTTGGCGATGGAACATGCGTTATTAAGAATTGTCAAAATTTCTTCAGAGGGTGGTATAGGGTTCTTATTCAGGAGCTGACCCAATGGGGTATGAGTGGGGTATTTGACCGATTCGGGCTCCTTAGATGGGTTATTCTCACCTAAGACACTCTCTGTATGTTCAGATGAAAGAGAATCCTCTACCGCATTATTTTCCATTGCCTCTATATCTAAATTCTCAATTTTGAGCTTTGCCTTGAAAAGTGCAGACCATATTTGTTTATGTTTAGGTTGAAAAGCATAAATTATTTTTTTGAACTCATCGCGGAGTTCCTGAATGGGTATTTCTAAATTTTGGTTGATTGTTCCTTGGTTCACCTTGGCCTTCCTATTAAAAATGAGGCTTGCGATCAAATGCTCGGGGGAAAAGTGGTCCTGAGAAAAAATTTCGCCACCAAGCCTGGAAGCAGTGATAAGAATTTCTGGAGTATTCGAGCCGAGCTCCAATTCAAATTTATCCTTAATTTTGTAGTCTAAGTCCCCTTCTGGGTCGCCAAAGTAATTTTTTTTCCACTGAATATATTTTTTTGAATCTTTGGTGTAAATGAAATCACAAAAATCATCCAAAGGAGCTCCTCGACTACCTACTTGTGAAGGTTTAGCCATTGGCAGTTTTGAGTATTCTAATTGGGTTTCTCTTAAAGCAAAAAACAGGCAAGCAGAAGACAGAACTCCTCTTCTGTTCTTTTTGTTTTCCGCAATTTGGGCGGCTATTTGCAGGATGAAGGTGGTTTTGGGATCAGGCTGCGTTGACAGGCTCTGCATCACCTCTCCTAGCGTACGTTTGGTTGCCATGTCTGCCTTACCTTCAGATTTCCTAGTGTAATTTTGGAACTGCAATATCGGGATACCAAACACTAGCCTTTGGCAAACCAAATATCAAGTAAAATGCTAGAGGACCCTAAATAGAAATGTGAGATATAATTGATTTTGTTAGTTTTCTTTAGCCATCCTTTTTAAGGAGAAATCTTTGCTCCCAGTTGTTACAGCAGAACAAATGCAGGCCATCGATCGGCAGGCTATTGATGGTTTTGGGATCCCCGGTATCACCCTCATGGAAAATGCTGGGGTCGGGATCGTCCAGGAACTACAAAGGCGTTTTCCGGATCTGTCGCGGAAAAAGATTTTCATATTTTGCGGCAAGGGTAATAACGGGGGAGACGGTTTTGTCGTTGCACGGCATCTTTTCAACCTGGGCTCTGAAGTACGGATCCTTTTAGCTGGAAAATTGTCTGAGCTGAATGGAGACGCTGGAATTAACGCCATTTCCGCTCACAAAATTGGGGTTCAGGTTGACGAGTTAAATCCTGACCATTTGAACCGGCATGACCATAAACTGCGCCATTGCGATATCATCATCGATGCCGTTTTTGGTACGGGATTAAATAAACCGGTCACCGGCTTCATGGAAAAGGTCATCGATAAAATCAACCAGTTTGAAAAATTTGTTGTCTCAGTGGACATCAATTCCGGGGTGGATTCAGATAGCGGCCAGTTGATAGGTCCTCATGTAAAATCGGAATTGACTCTTGCCCTTGCCTGTTGGAAACAAAGCCATTTACTCCACCCTTCCGCCGGTGTCATGAAGGAAACTCGGCTCATCGATATTGGCATCCCGGACAAAGCACGTGAAGGGCAGCATATCCGCGTCCACCAGTGCGAGGAGCAAGACATAAAATCCTATTTTCAGAAACGCAATCCCAATAGCCATAAAGGCAATTATGGTCATGTCCTGGTTCTGGCGGGGTCCAGAGGAAAAGGCGGTTCTGCCGGGCTGACCGCTCTGGCTGTTTTACGAGCCGGGGCCGGCTTATGCACCCTGGCTCTACCAGACTCCTGCCAGAAGGCTTTTGAGGTTCACCCTATGGAAGTGATGACTGCTCCATTGCCTGAAACCGCCAACGGCACGCTGGCCTTGAGCGCAAAAGAATCCATTCTGGAACTCCTTAAGGAAAAGTCTGCGGTGGCTATCGGGCCTGGAATCACCACCGATCCGGAAACCGTAGCTCTAATCGGTGAAATATTGCCTCTGATTCAATGCCCGCTGGTGCTCGATGCGGATGCCTTGAACGCGATATCGTCTCATAAGGACTGGTTGGGGAAGTTGAAGGCCGAAACTGTTCTCACCCCTCATCCTAAAGAAATGTCCCGTTTAACCGGGGTGTCAACACAAGGAATTCAAAAAAACCGAATAACCATAGCCTCAAAATTTGCCACCGAGCATTCTTTGACCCTCCTCTTAAAAGGTTCTCCCAGCCTGATTGCATTAGCCGATGGGTCAATAATCATCAATTCCACAGGGAATTCCGGCTTGGCAACCGGTGGATCGGGAGACGTTTTGACCGGAATCATTGCCGGGCTCATGGCTCAGGGCCTGCCCCCCTGCCCGGCTTCCATTGCTGGTTCCTATATACACGGTCAAGCAGCGGATCATTTTGCTGAAACTGAAAGCGAAACCACCCTGATTGCAGGTGATTTATTAAGATGTCTTCCAGAAACCCTGAAACGCATATTTCCATGAAGAATGATAAATACGGAAATGAAAAAAATATCGCACAGTCCTGAAGAAACCCTGCAATTAGGAAAATCACTCGGGACCTCTTTGGTAGCCGGTGACATCGTTCTTTTATTTGGAGATCTCGGTGCAGGCAAAACTCGCTTTACCCAGGGAATCTGTTACGGTTTGGAACTGGACAAGGATTTCTATATTCGCAGTCCTACTTTCACACTAATCAATGAGTACCCAGGTAGGCTTCCTATTTACCATATCGACCTGTACCGGATCGATGACCACGAAGAAATCTATTCTCTGGGCCTTGAGGAAATTTTATATAACCGAGGGGTAACTATCATTGAATGGGCGGAAAAACTACGTTCTGCCCGAAAACCGGACAAACTCATCCTCAATATTCAGGACAGATTAGAAATAAATATAAAAATAATCAGCGACTCCCAGCGGGAATTCACCTTCACTTCGTTTTCTCCAGAACCGCGTTCTTTCCCTGATTTCACTTTACTTTAAACATCTGGTATGTCATCATTGCTCATATGGTATGCCATTTGCATAAACGCTTAATGCTTTATAAATTAATTATTTAAATGATTAATGCGGTCAGGATAGCTCTTCTGTTAGTGGCCTTCAGCATAATCGGAGCGGCAGGGTTTTATTTTTTCAAAAGCTTCAACACTTCTGTCGAGATGGGTAACATCCGAGTCACGGTGATGGAAAAAGGAATTGACGTTGAAATCGAAAATTTCAAAGTCATCCACGAAGTCAAGGGTGTCAAGGAGTGGGAACTCAAAGCAGATTTTGCGCAAATCAATAATGAGGAAGATTTGACCAAAATGCAGAATGTGGAAATGATCCTCCACAAGGGAGAAAACAAGAAGTATGTCATTGTTGCGGATTCGGGAACCTACAAAGAAAAAACTAATGACGTTATTTTAATGGGCCATGTAAAATTTGTGGGTGCAGCGGATATATTGATGGATAGGTTGAGCACCAACTCTCCGAAAAGCAACTCAAAACCAGTGAAATAGTATGAAAAGCAAATCGGCCGGATTAATTATTTTTGCCGCCTGGGTATTTGTGGCTTTACCAGCCATAGCCCAAAACGAGGCACCACTAAAAGAAAAGTCCAAAAAGAGCAAAGAGCGAAGAACCTATAGAAATCACCTCTGATCGCATGCGGTCTGAAAACGGAGGAGTAAAAATAGTTTTTTCGGGAAACGTAGTGAGTTACAAGGGCGATCTGAAAATCACCTCTGACATTATGGAGATCTACAATACCGAGGACAAAAAGGAAACGGATGAGATTGTGGCCATTGGCAATGTGGTTATTACCCGGGGTACAAAAAGAGCCATCGGAGACCGAGCGGTTTATTTGGACAAATTGCAAAAAATAATTTTAACGGGTACCCCCTATGCCACCGCATGGGAAGAGGGCAATATGATTGAAGGTCGGGAAATGATTTTTCTTTTGGAGAAAGACCGGTTTGTGGTCAATCAAAGGGTGCGCATGAAAATCTATCCAAAAGATGAAAAAAATAACCCGAAAAAAAAGTCTCAGTTAACCGATCAAGATCAACTTTCCTCTTCTAAATAAAAAAGTGGCTGGCCTAAGAACCGAAAACCTTATCAAGTCATACCGGGCTCGAAAAGTAGTCAATAAATTAAGCATTGAAGTCAATCGAGGTGAAATTGTGGGCCTGCTCGGTCCAAACGGCGCGGGCAAAACCACTACCTTTTACATGGTTGTGGGGCTGACCCGCCCTGATGACGGCAAAGTTTTATTAAATGATGAAGATGTCACCTATTTTCCCATGCATGAGCGCGCCAAAAGAGGAATAAGTTATTTGCCACAGGAACCTTCGGTTTTCAGGAATTTGACGGCAGAAGAAAATATCATTGCGGTTCTGGAGACCCAGAAACTCTCCAGTTTTGACTGCAAAAAAAAGGCCCGCTCGCTTCTTCGCGAACTCAACATTCTCCATATAAAAGACTCCAAAGCTTATTCACTTTCGGGGGGAGAACGAAGACGGGTGGAAATTAGCAGGGCTTTGGCCACATCCCCAGTGTTTATTCTCTTGGATGAGCCTTTTGCAGGAATCGACCCTATTGCCGTGGCAGATATTCAATCCATTATTTCCCAATTAAAAAAAAAGGGCATTGGCGTTTTGATCACCGATCATAATGTCCGGGAAACCCTAAGCATTACTGATCGTGCTTACATTATTAACGAGGGGGAAATCATCTCATCGGGTAAACCGATGGACGTTGCCCAGGATGAAAAAGTGAAACAGATTTATCTGGGCAACCAGTTTTCATTTTAGGCCGGGAGCAAGCATTTATGGCGATGGAAATGAAAATTAATTTGAGCTTAAAGATGACCCAGAAGCTGGTCATGACACCCATGCTTCAGCAGGCCATCAAGCTCCTGCCTATGGCAAGATTGGAACTTGCCCAATTAATAAGACAAGAAATTATAGAAAATCCGGTTCTGGAAGAATTGCTTGAAGAGGAGAATGAAAATGAGCAGGAAAATAGTCAGAAAGAAAAGGAACCGAATGAAGATTTCAACTCCGATAATGAACAGAGCCCAAACTCTCAGGATCAGGAAATAGACTGGGACAGTTATTTTCAAGGCAACATAGATCAGGGCATGTCAGTCGAAAGTTATACTGAAAGACCCTCTATTGAATCTACATACAAAAAAGAAGCTACTTTAGCAGACCACCTCATGTGGCAACTGGATTTATCCGTTGACTCTGACTCGGATAAATTTATCGGATCATGCATTATAGGTAACATTCAAAATGACGGATATCTTTGCGCCGACTTACAGGAAATTGCTGAAATTTGCAACACCGAAGAAAAAAATGTGCTGAGGGTTCTAAAAATTGTACAGAGTTTTGAACCCGCCGGAGTTGCCGCCCGGACTTTGAAAGAATGCCTGATGATTCAGGCACGCACCCTTTCAGAAAAAAAACCTTATGTAGAAGTACTCATTGAAAATTATTTAGAGCGGCTGGAAGACCGGTTCTTGCCAAAGGTTGCCTCTGAATTGAAAGTTGATGTAGAGGAAGTCTTAGATGCCTTGAAAATTATCAGGGATTTATGCCCCAAACCTGGACTTTTATTCAGCTCCGAGAGGGTTGACTATGTTGTCCCCGACCTGGTTGTAGTAAAAACAGAGAAGGGTTACGATGTGGTTTTGAATGATGATGGGGTTCCTAACCTAAGGATCAGTCCTTACTACCACAATCTGTTAAAGACCACTAAAGAGGGACAAACCAAGGAATACTTGGAGGACAAATACCGGTCTGCTTTATGGCTGATTAAAAGCATAGACCAACGAAGACAAACTATCTACAAAGTCGGGAAAAGTATCGTAAAACTGCAAAAGAGCTTTTTAGATGATGGTTTGTCCTATTTGGAACCCATGGTCCTGAAAGATGTTGCCAAAGATATTGAAATGCATGAGTCAACTGTAAGCAGAATTACCACAAACAAATACATAGATACTCCGCAGGGAGTTTTTGAGCTTAAATTCTTTTTCCATAGTGGTATCAAATCTTATATGGGGAATACCATGTCCTCCATTCGTGTAAAAAATATGATAAAGGAAATCATCAATGAGGAAGACGGGAGTTATCCATTAACAGATGATCAAATGGTTGAGGCATTAATGAGGAAAAATGCTAAAATAGCACGGAGAACTATTACAAAATATCGAAAAGAGTTGAATATTCCACCTGCAAGTAAAAGAAAAAAATGGTTTTGATTTCCCCTGCCTTATAGTAATTTATGCTCCTTTTAGCAGACCTTAATCAAAATATACCGTTTGACGTTTTTCTTGGAGAACTTGATGAAACTGACTGTAACTGGACGAAACATTGATATCACGGATGGAATCCGGGAACATTTGAAAAACAAAATGGATAAGACCATCAACGAACTAGGTGAAAAAGGAGATGTCCACGTGGCACTTCATGTAGAAAAACACCGGCATTTTGCGGAGATCACAGTAAAAACAAAGGGATTTACGGTGCATAGCCAGCACGAGACCGATGACCTCTATGCTTCGATGGATAATGCCCTGTTAAAAATTGAAAAACAGTTAAGAAAACATAAAGAAAGAGCTCAGGACCTTAGAATCAAAAAGGGCTCCCAGTCCAAACTGAAAAACCAAAACTAAACCGACCTCATCCTCAATTCGCTCCCAATCAAATGAAAATAGATGATATTTTAAAAAAGGACTCCATTATTGCCAATCTGGCCGGAACCAATAAGGAAGAAGTCCTCCGTGAAATAACCGATTTCCTGCAAAAACTGAGTTTGATCAAGGACAAGGAAACCTTGTTTAATACCTTGATGGAAAGGGAAAAGCTGGGAAGCACCGGAATTGGTGAAAATGTAGCAATTCCGCACGGAAAATCCGATGAGCTTTCCAAGATCGTTACTGTCTTTGGGCGTTCCTTAAAGGGGGTAGATTTTGAGTCCCTTGACCAAAAACCTGTCCATTTTGTATACATGGTCATTGCACCCTCCAATTCGACAGGACAACATTTAAAAGCTTTGGCCCGCATTTCAAGACTTTTTAAAAACCAGGATTTGCGCGAAGGCATTCTAAAATTACAGGACGCTAATCAAATCTATTCACTTCTCCTTGAAGCAGACTCTAAATTCATATAATTGACCATGAAAGGCATTGCTGTATCAAAAGGAGTCGCAATCGGAAAAGCGTATCTGCTTGACTCAAGTAAGTTCTGTATTATCAAACATCAGCTTAATGAACTTGAAGCAGAAAAAGAGATTGAGCGCTTTCGCAAAGCAATTGAAAAAACCAAGCTCCAAATGACGGAGATAAAAAAACGCGCCAAAAAAGTCGCCGATAAATATGCAGTTATTTTAGATACTTACAGCCTGCTTCTCGATGATGATATTCTGGTTAACGATACCATCGAAAACATCAAAAAACACAAAACCAATGCAGAGTGGGCTCTCACACAAACTTTAAACAATTTTCTAAAACTGTTTGACAATATCAACGATGAATATTTGAAGGGGAAAAAAGACGATCTTGACCTGCTGGTCCAGACTATCCTTAAAAACCTCATTGGCCATTCCCAAGAGTCTCTGTCTGAAATCCAGGAGCCGGTAATTATTGTAACCCATTCCCTGAGTCCCTCTGACACCATCATGATGTCGAAAAACTTTGTCAAAGGGATGGCTACCGAGGCCGGCGGGAAAACATCCCATATTGGCATATTTGCTGCAGCTTTAGGAATCCCTGCAATCACAGGAATTAAAGGGCTCACTTCAAGCATTAATTCTGGAGATCAAATTATTGTTGATGGCATTGATGGCGAGGTCATCATAAACCCCCCCAGCGAAATTTTACAACACTACGCTAAAAAACAGGAAAACTACCGCAAATACGAAGAAAGATTATTGGCCAATATCCACCAGCCCGCAGAAACACTCGATGGACATCAGGTTAAACTGTTGGCCAATATTGAATCCAATCAGGAAGTTAAAACCCTGTATAAGTTTGGGGCCGAAGGGGTAGGACTTTACCGTACAGAATTTCTTTATTTGGCGGCATCACCCTTACCGGGGGAAAGAGAACTCTATGAGAATTTCAAATCGGTTGTCCATGAAATGGACTCCAAACCCGTTGTCATTCGTACCCTGGATATCGGGATGGATAAGCAGTTCGGTAATGTCATAAACAACGATGAAGACAATCCCGCCCTGGGTCTTAGAGGTATTCGTTTATCCCTGGTCAACCCCCAGCTATTGACAGAACAAATAAAGGGAATCTTGAGAGCAAGTTTTTATGGAGATGTGAAAATTCTCTACCCCATGATCTCTTCGGTGACGGAAATAATTCAGGCCAACAAAATCCTGGAAGACGCAAAAAACGATTTAAGAAAAGATCAGATTCCATTTGATGAGGAAATCGAGGTTGGCGCCATGATAGAAACCCCGGCGGCCGCCATCTGCATTGATCATATTCTTAAGGAAGTGGACTTTATTAGTATTGGCACTAACGACTTAATCCAATATCTTCTGGCCGTAGATCGCGTAAATGAAAACGTTGCCCATCTTTATCAACCCTTTCACCCTGCAGTATTAAGATCGTTAAAAAATATTATTCGGTCGGCTGAAGACGCAGGCATAAAGGTTTCAATTTGCGGCGAACTTGGGGGAGACCCGATGGCAACAATGCTTTTATTGGGCCTGGGAAAACTAGATGATTTGAGCATGGAACCCCATGCGATTCCAAAGGTAAAAAAGATCATTCGCACCATCCGGCTTGATGAAGCACGCCAGTTGGCCGATGATGTTTTAGAGATGAGTTCCCCAGAAGAAATAACATCTTTCATTACGAATGAAATGAGGATTCGATTTCCAGAAGATTTTGACCGAGACCTCAGTTTTGAAGAAAAATTAAGCTCCACCTGAAAATGAATACCACTATGAAACTAATAGATGAAACTAATATTTGTTTAGCTTATTTTTAATCTTTCAACTAAAAGGGAAATCTTAATGAACCCAGGTAATTATTTATTCACTTCAGAATCTGTTTCGGAAGGACACCCTGACAAGATAGCGGACCAGATTTCTGATTCTATTTTGGACGCAATACTAGTGCAGGATCCAAAAGCAAGAGTTGCTTGTGAAACAATGATCACTACCGGCTTCGCTGTAATTGCCGGAGAAATTTCCACTAAATGTTATGTGGACATTCCTAAAATTGTCAGGAAAACCATAAAAAATATCGGGTTCTCCCATTCCGACATGGGTTTTGATTTTGAAACTTGCGGGGTAATGGTCGCCCTGGATGAACAATCTGGAGATATAGCTCAAGGGGTTGACGATGACAAACGCGAGCAAGGTGCCGGTGACCAAGGAATGATGTTCGGTTATGCCAGCGATGAAACCTCGGAAATGATGCCCGCACCCATTATGTATGCACATAAACTGGTACGCAAACTCGCTGAAACAAGGAAAAAGGGGACACTCCCCTATTTGAGACCTGACAGCAAATCACAGGTTTCAATCAGGTATGAAAACAACAAACCTGTCTGCATTGAAACAGTCGTCATTTCGACCCAGCATGCTCCCAACGTCTCCACCAAGCAAATCAGGGCCGATATCACCGAGCTTGTAATCCAGAAAGTTATCCCGAAAAAACTGCAACATAAAAAGATGAAAATCCATATCAACCCTACAGGACGTTTTGTAATTGGCGGCCCACATGGCGACTGCGGCTTAACGGGGAGGAAAATTATTGTGGATACTTACGGTGGGTTCTCGCGACATGGTGGAGGAGCATTTTCGGGAAAAGACCCGTCCAAGGTCGATCGCTCTGCCGCTTATATGGCCCGATATATAGCCAAGAATCTGGTTGCAGCCAAAGTGGCCCATCGATGCGAAGTTCAGCTCGCCTACGCAATTGGGGTTGCCGACCCCGTTTCAGTTTGTGTCGAAACTTTCGGAACCCATAACGTGGATCCGGAAATCCTCGAAGATTTGGTCCGATCCCATTTCAATCTCAAACCCGCAGGCATTGTTAAAACGCTGGATTTGTTAAAACCCCGTTATCTGCTGACTGCGGCTTATGGGCATTTTGGCAGAAAAGAAAGCTCTTTTACGTGGGAAAAAACAGATAAAGCCAAAGCTATCAGGAAGGATGCGGGATTATAAAAAGAAAAAGGAAGGAATAGAACGATTTTCTCGGGGTGTTGGTGGCTTGTTTCAGGCCACCTCCCCAAAAACCACTTCTTTAATTTTATTGCTTAAATTTTCCGGTTTAACAGGTTTTACCAGATATTCTTTACTACCTGCCTCAACGGCCTCAACGACTTTGTTACGTTCTTTTTCTGCCGTAATCAATAAGAAGGGAATATCACTCCATTTTTGATTTTTACTCAGCGCTTTATAAAAATCCAAGCCATCCATATTCGGCATATGCCAGTCAGAAATAATAAGATCAAAAGACTTTAGCTCGAATTCTTTTAACGCGATCTCTCCATCTCCGCCCAAGACCACATTCGTATAACCCAGTTTTTGTGGAATCATTTGTGCAGGACAAAATACCCGGAAAATGCACTCCCGGCGTAGACCTCCTCAATGTGTTGAACCGTGAAACCCGCCCTTTCCACTTCCAGAGAGAACTCCTCGCGCGTATAGGCCTGCCATTTCCCCGATCTGAGTTGCTTTTGTATAAACCGGAGCCCTATGGCCTTGGTGAAAGGATAAACCAGGTATTGTTTAATAAGACTTGCTAAAAATCCAAGGCGCTCCCTGACCAGCCGGATGCTTTGTTCGATAATGGCATCTGCGTCATAATCCACGGAAGGATTGGCTAGAATAAGAACACCTTCTACTTTCATGACAGCTTTTAAATTTTTCAAGGCCAACTGCCTTAATTCACTGGACTGGAGGGTGTAAAGTGAGAAATGCCCGACGACCACATCAAACTTTTTCCCATCCACCGGCAAGGGAGATGTTAAATCGGACTGGAAACAGGAAACCGCAATTCCTAGTTCTTGAGCGCGAAGCAACGTTCGGTCTACTCCCGATTTCAGGAGATCGGTTCCGGTATAAATCAGCCCTTCCCGGATTCGTGCAGCAAGAAACCGCAGGAGAAGGCCGGAACCGCAACCTGCATCCAGCAGGGTGACGGATTTTCCTTCAGGCAAAAAGGCAACCACACGCCGCATGGATTCAAAATAGGACTCCGGAGACAGCCGATCATACAACCGGGACTGAAACCCCACCGACCAATAATTTTTGCTATAAAATTTTCCCATACATTGCCTGCTACTTAAAAATTCAAACGCTTGTTAGCCGCCGGGCAAAGGAATATAATTATTGTTGTAATCCTATGGAGTAACTCGATGGCCAAAAAACCTTTTATCAATAAACATGGGTTTGTGGAATACCCATTTTTGCATGACAAACGCAAAGAAAAGAACTGGTGGTTATATAACCTGATGGAGGACTACCTCAAACGTCAGGCCAAACATAAGGTAGGCCCCACGTATACAAGAGACGATTGCGAGGAGATTTTCAAAGAGGACCTCCCCGGGACCAACCTGAAATTTTATGTCATGCTCCCTTCAGGAATGGGAATGGAGTTTAAGCTGATTGGAAAATATAATACCCCCGAACTCACTCATATCGAAGACCCGGTTCCTTACATTACCGAAAAGTATGGCGGGGGTAAGTTCAAGGTTAATATCTATCACGATGGGACCTTCTGTGGCACAGAAAACTATAAAGCTCACGGCGATCCCAAGTGGGTTGAAATTCCAGATGACAATCCTATTGGCTGAAAAATACCTGTCGCCTTCAAAAATTATGTGACCTTTCTTACTCCGCCTTCAGGTCCTAGTCAGGAATATAATATCGTTGGGTATATTCAGAAAAGTAGTTTAATCCAATTCTTCTTCCGGATTGCGCGGCTTTTGAATGGTGGGAACACTGAACTTGAGACTCGATGGCAAATTGGAAGCTTTTTTTCCGTAGGCGATATTTCCGCTCTCCCCCTCCAGTCCGATGTAAATATTTTCGTTTTTGGTCTTTACCGGGTAGGTTGGGATAAACAGCTCGGGATTCTGCATATTTGCTCCAC
>JYMV01036102.1_pt1 | contig 13437 bp, 11 predicted proteins | sample 338911 | NCBI WGS metagenome assembly JYMV01 (sample SAMN03354496, study PRJNA234377) | hydrothermal vent metagenome | biome: Deep sea; feature: Hydrothermal plumes at the Eastern Lau Spreading Center, Western Pacific Ocean; material: Seawater | place: Tonga | collected 2009 | depth 2000 m m
GTCCCACAAATTTGAATCATCGTGATCACGATCTACAACCGTTTTGTATTTAATTTGGACCACTTGAGAAGGAGATGGCTTAATCTCGCCTTTTTGCAGAGCAATAAAATGCTGAATTAATGCCATGACTTTAGGGATGTTTGCCACTATCAATGAACCATCTTCAGAGACATTAATGTTGTCTGGTGATCCATTGAGCTTTATCCGATAGATTCTTTCCAGTTCTCCATTGCCAGAATTCCGATTAAAAACTGCGATTCTTTTTGCGGTTGTTTCTGATGCAAATATAAAATTTCCATCCTTGGAACTATTAATCCCTGAGACTTGCGATAAATTTTTCGCTGCAATGGAGGTGGAGCTTCCATCAAAATAGGCGATAGTTGACATTGGGCGCCCAAGATTTTCCTGAATCTTATCTAAGCTGCTCTCACCACCTTTATCGTTGCCCACATAGAATTTGTTTGCTGCAACCAACAGAACATCGTTTGGACTTTTAAAGAGTGGGTCGGATATTGTTTCAACGTATTTAAAAACCCCATTATTTTCTTCGGAAAAAAGATCTACATTTTCCGGCTCCGTACCTCTGTTTTTTGGATGATTGATAACCGCAAGATGTCTTCTTCCATTGTCATCGATATAGAGGCTGATGCCGTGGGGTCTTAAATGCTCAGGTTGTTCAGTAAGTGCAGAGGTGATTTCATAGGGGCTTTTATTCAAGTTAATTTTGACAATCCGACCTTGAACATTTTCCCCGCTAATCAAAGCGGCTCGATCTTGAAAAGAAAGGTAAGCGTACCCCCTTTCATAATCTATTTCGATATCTTCAGCGCTACCATCCATATTGAACGTTTCACAGAATTCAGGAGTGTTGTTTTCGATGGTTTTGAAAGCATCCATTCTGTAGAGACCGACCAAAGATACAACACCAATGAATGCCACAAGGATCAATATGACTTTGAAGACTTTTTTTAGTATTTTTATTGTAAGTTCCTCTTTGTGACTTAAAACAAGATAAATCTTACTTGTTATTCAAATCTGCATCGAGCAATATTCCATGATTATGAGTGAAACGAGAGAAAACTCAATTCCTGGTGAAGAAAGGATGGGTCTAAAATTTGGACCCATTTTATTAATGCCAGATATTGAGAGGCGGCATTTATTTACCTTATTTTTTGGCGCTTTTTTTGGTATTGCCAGTATGGCTTTTGTTAACGTGATTGGTCCTCTCATGTTTCGGATTTTAGAAATCCCTCAGGAAGAAACGGGTGCACTTGCAGGGACACTTACCGCGGTGCAAGAGATTGTTGTGATTTTGGTTATTGGGACTTTTGGTGCCTTATCGGACAAGGTCGGCAGGCGATTAATCTATTCTTCGGGCTTCTTTTTACTGGGCATCGGTTATTTTCTCTACCCATTGGCTACCGATTCAACAGAGCTGATTATCTTCAGGATCGTTGTTGCTCTAGGTGCCGCTGCCAATACAGTGATGTTGCCTACAGTTGCTCACGATTATGTGCATGAAAGTACTAGGGGTAAATTAATTGCCACAACATCAATACTTAATGGACTCGGATTGGTTTTGATTATTGGGACTTTTAGAAACATGCCGGGATTTTTTAGCGATATGGGCTATGACAATGTTTTTTCAGGCCGCTATACTGCTTGGATTGTTTCTGTCATGTGCCTTATAGTTGCTTCCATCCTCTTCACCAATCTAAAAAAAGGAGCTCCTGCCCAAGTCTCAAAAAAGGAACCTTATTTAGCTACCCTAAAAGTGGCATTTGAGTCTGCCAGAAATCCAAGGGTGGCTCTAGCTTATGTTGCAGGAGTTGTTTCAAGGGGGGATTTATCGGTTGTTAGTACCTTTTTTTCACTGTGGTTATTTAATGAAGCCAGCACTCAAGGTTTGAGTCCAGGCGCAGCCTTTAAACTATCAACAGGCTTCTATATTACAGTCCAAGCTTTTGCTATCCCGGGTGCAATACTGATCAATTTTTTTATTGATCGAGTCGATAGGGTAATGGCTCTTGCTATAGCCATGTTTATTGCTGCAGGAGGCTATTTATACTTAGGGTATATCGAAGATCCCATAAATGCTCCAACAGTAATAGGGTTTTCCATTTTTAACACACAACTAGCTCTCACTCAGATGCATTTAGGAGCTGCCTGGCTTGGATTGGGAGAAATCTTTGCCAACATATCAGCTATCTCTCTTATTGGTAGCGCCGCCCCTGTTAAAGGCAGAGGCGCAGTGATTGGCGGCTTTAGTTTCTTCGGCGCAATAGGAATTCTTCTGGTCGCCCTGATTGGTGGATATTTATTTGATAGTGTTGGTCCAACCGCACCATTTACGCTGGTAGGATTCGCAAATGTTAGCCTTATGATTTTGGCTTTATTCTTGCTATTCTTTGAACGCAGAAAAAAACATTCCTAAAAGAGGGAGCACAAGTATGAAAAGAAGAGATTTTTTTAAGAACGTAGGAAACTTGGGAGCATTAAGTGCTGGTTACACAGCCCTCAGTTTGTTTGCTGAAGACGCGCGTGCCGATTTACCCTCAGCTTATGGCAAAGCCACAGGAGGTTCTCTAACCGGTCCTTATCTTGATTTAAGGACGGGTGTTGGCAACAAAATTGCATATTCCAGATTGAATGGAGATCTTGATGAATCACAACAAAAAGTTGGATGGTTCAAAGGTTATATAATGGCGGTAAGACCCCATCAGCCAATCAAAGATGTTCTTGGTATTCAAGGGTTTGGTGTCTCTCGATTGGAACAACAAGAAGACGGATCGTACGCAAAGATACTTAGAGAAGTTGGGCTGTATACGGATCTTAGAACAGGAGAAGTTCTAGAGGAATGGAAAAATCCCTTGACCAATGAAGATGTAAAAGTTGTCCATATTGCCAATGACCCTTTTAATTACGTCATTGAAGACTACTTTCCACAGCCGCCTAAATTTGGGGACCTCAATCGGGAGGAACTACCAAAGATTCCATTTATTTTGCCCTGGCAGCAACATGGCGAACGACTTGACATGGAAATCCACATCAATCTTTTTTATCCCAATGCACTTAATCCCAAAAAATGGGCTAGAGAATCTGCTGGACCTATGGTTCAGATTTCCGAGGCCTTTGCTTTCCACATTGATGCTGCAAAAATGCAGGATTCAAATCTTACAACCTTGCCTTTCAGCGGAACGTGGAACAGGATCACACCCTGGTTACCTTGGATGCTTATGGGGCAAACACCTGGGCATATGATCTATGCCGCATTCATGGGTTCAGGTGAAGATCTTGAACAAGTTCACAGTCGCCAGGTTCTGGATTATGTTGAAAAACATTATCCAAAATATTTTACAGCTCCAGAAACTTATGACCCGAAGACACCCAGTCTATCAAGCTTGGAGTTGTATTCTAAAGAACAAGAGCCTGCACCCTTAAGAAAGTAGTTATCATTTTATTTATCAAGTATTCCTTTACTGATTAAATTAGGCAACTGAGAATCATCCCAACTCATTTGAGCGGACTGATAAGAAATTATCGGTCCGCTTTGCTTTGGCAATTTAAAAACTACTTTATTCCAAGAACAAAAACACCCAACACTTGAGTATCAAAGCTAGCCGTATTTTCATTTATGTCAACTGAAATCGTTGTTCCTCCAGGGACAGAAAATAGAGGGTCAAATGTTTGGGAAAGGTCATTAAAAATATAAGCTTGAATTTTACTAGCATCACTTACTTTAGTTCTATCAATCGGGATAGTAATAGTAGCTGGTGCATTAAACAGTGTTCTATAAGGCCCAAAATAGACTGAATCTGAAACTGCATTGACTAGTTTTGGCATCTCTGTATCAGGTTTGCTGTTTTTCTGAATTCCGATCATCGCATTGAAGTCAAACCAAGCACTGATTAAATGATCATCATAGGTTGTGAATTCATTAAATGGCCTTATAGCTGTCTCATCAGTATTGGGATCCCTTGAATTTTGATGTCTATAACTTGTTTGATAGCTATAAGATTCAGGTTCACCTGGATGAGCATCTGATCGCACAAACAGTTTTGCTCCTTGTAACTCTCCATGCTTTACCTCAATCAAACCACCGTTTTGATAAGAAACTGGGCCAGCGGCTAGTATTTCAATACCTAAATCAGGAAGCACACCAAATTGTTCTATGCCCCCTCTAATTCTTTGTGCATAACCAATGTTGAATTCTTCTCTAACCTCATCAAAAGTTTCCATCAGAGTAATTCTTGAGAAGCCATGAGGACAGTTAAGTCCTTGACCTAATAATTGTTCCAAGGACCCATCACTTTGATACCTCTCACACCAAGAAATATCAAAAATACCCTGATTCATTTCTTCGATCGTATTTAGAGGTAAATTGTTTAGTTCTCTTACTTTTAATGAAGTATCTTGACCGTTGTAATACCAATGTGAAGGAACAATAATAATATTTTTTCTTTGTTCAATTTTAATTGCTTGTTCTAATTGATCCCGAATAGTCTGAAAGCGAAGCTCATCTTCTGGATGACCAAAAATTTGACTTGGAAATCTGGAGTAACCATATAGGCTTTTAGTTCGACTGTCATTGCTTCCAAAACCATCCAATCGATTGAAATTAATTCTCCAGCGTCCGCCATGTGTCACATCATAATGAGCCTCGGCATATCGTTTGAAACTCAAATAATTATTAAATGCATTTTCATGGTAGACCTCTTTAATCCAAGGATGTGGTGCACCCAGGGGACCTTGCGGATTTCTGCCTGGCCAGGGCAGTCCATAAGTTGCATAAATTAGAGAGATTTCCTCATTGTCAGAATATTGCTCTAAATATCGCTTCATATTATGAATGAGCATTAGGTTGTATTCAGGAGTTCGCCCCACTTGTCTGATTTGTTTAAGATCAACACGATCTATTAATCCGGATTTACATAACTTGTAATAGACTTTATTGCGTGTCATGAAATGATTAGCATAAAAATTGTGATCAGTTGTTTCTCGAGTGAGAAGCATATTTTTGAAACCTCCCCATCTAGCCATTGCCAATGCAACATCATCATGCCTTGCAGAATAACCTGAATTTTTCTCATACATCCCGAATCTGATTGTGACTTGATCTCCAAAATAGTTTTTCATGAAATCAGTAAGATAGAGTTCCATAAAATCAGTCATTGGATGCATGCCAGTCGATTCTTTTTCTGCACCTAGTAACTTATTAATTCGTCTATAAAAAACGACATCTTGTTCTCTAACATCTTGGATGCCATTTGAGGCAAAGATTTTATAGTAATCAGGCAAAGGATCAGTTCCATCTCTAGGGTCGACGGTTAAGATATTTCTTCTGCCATAACCATCCCCTGAACCCGTAACTTTTATTCTTTCATATTGTTCAGCCTCTTCTCTAGATAAGGTAACTGATTCATCAAGGACGTTAATGTAGAGACCCTGAGTGGGATCAAAACGGTACATACCAAAGCTGTCATAATACTCTTCAAAACCCTCAGTCAAGAAAGAACTGACATGAGGGTAACTTCCCATTGATGAACGATATGGGTAATCACCGACGAAATTCTCTGTACATGTTTCATCTACACTAGATGCTTGGATTCCAATACGACTTCTTTGCGCAATACCCTGATAGTAACTATCAGAGAAACCTTCCGGCTGTCCCCAATCAGTGACTACAACTGCAATTTTCTTACTGTTAATGGCATACATAATCAAGATCGCTCCAACCAAGCAGGCTAAAAGAACTAAAAGATATTTTAAGATTTTCATAGATTTTGATGTATACCATAAATTATTTGTTTTGAGTTTTCATACAAATCTGTATTCTATAGGTTCATTATTAATAATAAGTTATACACCCATATAAAAATCTTAAAGAAGGATAAGATGTGAGTAAATCATTCCAAACTTTAAATTTTCTACCCGCTGGCAAGTTTAAAATTGACCTGGTGCCAGGGGTTACCAAAACAAATTTCTTTACCATATGCTACGGCGCTCTCACAACCATCGGTTTATTGACTTTTATTTCCTATTCCACCAACTACGTATTGCTCGAGAATCTTGCATACGAAAGAGGCCAAATAGGAACCATAGTTGGGAATTTGCAAGTCATCGCAGAGATAGTTTTACTCTCTATTTTTCTTCCCATTGGCTTGATAGCAGACAAAATAGGGCGTAGACAGGTTTATTCATTTGGCATGTTGACAATGGGCCTTGCCTATTTCTTGTATCCTCTGGCCACTGGCATCGGTGAACTCACTGTTTATCGAGTCATTTATGCCATAGGCATGGGATCGGCGACAGGAATGTTGGGTACAGTAACTGCCGATTACCCCCAGAATCACACTCGAGGGAAAATGATTGCGGTCACGGGAATATTAAACGCAACGGGGGTGATCATTGTGTCGCTGTTTTTTGCAAGGCTACCGAAAAATTTTGCTGACATGGGTTTCGATCAAATCACTGCAGGAAAATATGCCATGTGGGTTGTAGCTGGGATGTGTGTCATCACCGCTCTTGTTGTTGCTTTTGGCTTGCAGAAAGGAACACCGACTGAAGAACAGAAAAAAATACCTTATTTACAACAACTCAAATCTGGATGGGCAGAAGGAAGGAACCCTAGAATTCAGCTGGTCTACGCATCCGCATTTGTTGCCAGAGCCGATCTGGTTATTATAGGCACATTCTTGGTTCTATGGGGAACAATGGCCGGGATAGATATGGGCATGACAACAGCTGAGGCACAATCGGCAGCGAGGTTAGTATTTGTTACTTCATCCATGTCTGCGCTCGTCGCATCACCAATCATTGGTTACCTGATCGATAAAGTGGATCGAATTAAAGCAGTTTCTGTTTGCATGGCGGTAGCTGCAGCTGGCTACCTATCCATGTTTTTTGTTGATGACGTTCTGGCAGCAGAAGCAAGACCTTTATTCGTGCTTTTAGGAGTGGGGCATCAATGTGCCTTTTTTGCTGCAACCACTTTGTTGGGTCAGGAAGCACCGAAGGTGAAAAGAGGTGCGATCGTTGGTGTTTTTAACCTGGCGGGTGCAGCAGGCATTCTGATATCAACTGGTATTGGCGGCAGAATCTACGATTCAATTGACCCTTCCGCCCCCTTTATTTTGATTGGTTTTTGTAATATTGCTGTATCTCTGTTCGCCCTCTACGTCAACCGAATTGCTCCCAGCAGCAGCCAAACACAACAACAATAAAAAGAAATATTATGGCAGATTATTTAAAGGATCTTCCCGATGATTTTAACCCAGGACCACTGGACTTGGACCAACCGCTTGATAATCAGGTTGCTTTGTTAAAATTGCAGGCAGATTTATCAGGTGCTGATGTCCAAGGTGGATTTGGTGGCAAGGCATGGGCATGGCTGCCCGGTAAAGAAAACATCTTGTTGTTCAACACCTACGGCATTGGTTGCAGTCGACTGGAGTACGATAGAGAATCTCACGCTTGGCACTTCTCTCATAGGGAAGCCTTGTTTTATCTTGATCCGGTTACAAATGAAGTTTTGAAAACATGGAAAAATCCAATGACTGGCAAGACTGTGGAAGTGATTCCCATTCTGAATGATCCTGTCAATAGAATCTACCCCATCGAGGGGGGCCGTTTTGCCCCACCTTATCCCTATGTTGTCAATGGGGATAATTTAGTATTCCAAGTTGATGTCTTGCGAGCGGAGCCCAATACAATGTCAAGGGCTGAATACCCTTTGCACTCACAACAAGATGTTTACCAATCCGGTGAACTGTGGGCAATACGTGGCAGTTTGGCTGAAATCAATGACCCTGAACGAACCAGCGCTTCTTGCCACACTGCTTGGGGAAGGTTGGCAATGTGGTTGCCTTTCATGGAAATGGGCGATACTCCGGGTATTATGATTTACCACAGTCAATCCTTTAAACTGGCCAATGGTTGGCAAGACTTACCCGAGCATATCCATTCGTATGTTGAGCAAAACCACCCCATTTATTTTAAGGCCCCTGAAAAATTTCTTGGTATGGCTGCGAACGATAATTCATGGACCTATTCCAAAAAGATTATCGACAAGCGTCGTAAAGAGGCCGGTCTCGGCTTTGCAGACAGCGTTTTTGAGATAGATTAGATTATTCTTTGCTTGGGTAAAACCAATCCGGACCAACACACGGCGTTGTAATTTCAACTTGGAAGAGCTCATTGGTTTTTGGAAACTCTTCATTGACGGCGACACCAGCAAGATCAATGCGGGAGAGAGGTGTGCAGTTAATTCCATCGCCATCAAGATCAATCCATGCATAGACCAACAAGCCTCGATTGCCTTTGGCATCGTAATCGAAAGTGTGTTGAAACCTTAATTTATCCGACGTGAACGACTCAATTTCATACAGTGGATGTTCTTGAAACCCAATGCCTGAGACAGCGTGAAATATGGTCAGATTAATTGGCGGGTTCATTTCAATTGTCTCAGGAATGGAAATCTCACCGGAAATGGTTCTTTTTTCGTTCGATACTTCTGGATCGCTACAGGCGGCAACAAACAAAAGAATTGTGATTAATATCAATAACTTTTGATATTTTGGGTCATTGTTTACGACAGATTTCTTGATGAACATGATCTTCTTTTGTAGTGGTTAATATATCTGAATTTATAGCATGTTAGTAGGCTGATATGGAGTTTAAAACAAGGTATATTAGTTTGTCTAATATAAAACATTCATTGATTGGGAAGGTGAAATGGATATTGGCTTGATGGGGAATTATTTACAAAGACGAAGATTGTTAAAACTATTTATTGTTTCAGTATCAGCGATATTATGGTCATCCTGTGATCGGACAGGAAACCAATATGCTTTTGAGCAAGGAAGTTTTGAGGTAAAGGCAGTTAGCCAATTGTTTTTGGATTTTCAAAAATTGGACAAACAGTTGCCCATTAGAATTGCCTACCCAGATGCAGAGGGACAATTTCCTGTGATTGTGTTTTCACATGGAATGGGTTCCAAAGGTGATATGTACAAGGGCTTCACAGATTTTTGGGCTTCTCATGGCTATGTAGTTATTCAACCCACCCACATTGACTCTAGGTCGTTGGGCTTTGAGATCAAGAGCGAAAATCTTAGGGAAATGTATTCCCAGATGTTGCACGTTTCAGTCACCAGGAGACAAGACATGAGCTTTATTCTTGATTCACTCGGTTTAATTCAAGAAATGGTTCCAGATTTGAAAGGAAAAATGGATACCTCAAACCTTGTAGCAGCCGGGCATTCGATGGGAGCAGCCACGGCTATGCTGGTTTCAGGCATGAAACTGGTTAACCCAATGGATGGTTCTGAGGAGAGCTCTGATGAAGACCGGTTCAAAGCATTACTGATGATCAGTGATCCCGGAACAATGTCATTGATGCCGAAAGATCCTTGGATTGGGGTAAAAATACCAACCTTTATTTCAACCGGTACCAATGATTTCAGTGAGGTTGGCTCAACTCGGGTCAAGTCTCCATTTAAGTATCAGGTCCCGGAAGGATTAACCGAATCTTCAGCACCCCATCACTATGTATTTATCGAGGGCGCAGATCATTATCTAGGAGGACTGATTTGCCGAACGGATGTACCGGGTCCTTTTCAATATGCAGCATTGAAAATTGCTGCGGCAACCAGTACAACTTTTTTGGAAGCGTACATTGGGAATAACTCAGAAGCAAAACGGGCAATGCAATTTGGTAATCTGGAGTCAGTGACTTCCGGTCAGGCCACTTTGACAGTCAAATAATTGTCTGTTTCAATGGCGAATTCTTTTTATATTACAACTTTACCAACCAGGTGGCGCGCCCGAAGAGATTCGAACTCCCGACCTTGTGGTTCGTAGCCACACGCTCTATCCAACTGAGCTACGGGCGCATAGGGTCTATTATAATTGAATCGATAGGGGATGGCTTGGGCTATTAAAAGTTATCTTTACGTTTTCTGATCTCAGCAAAGATCTCAGTTGTCGAGGCGTGAGTCATATTTAGATTGATTTTGATTTCTTCACTGTTTGGCCTTAAGAAAGGATTGGTTTTCTTTTCAATCCCAAGTTTGGTAGGAACGGTAGGCCGATTGTTTGATCTCATTGAGTCAACCTCAGCTTTTCTTTGAATGAGTTCCAGGTTTTTAGGCTCTACAGTCAATGCAAATTCTGCGTTTAATTGGGTATATTCATGAGCACAATACAACAATGTCTCATCCGGCCATTCCATGATCAGTTGCAGGGAAGACCACATTTGCTCTGCGGTGCCCTCAAACAAACGACCGCATCCCATTGCGAATAAAGTATCACCAACAAAAGCCACTTGCTGATTCACAAAATGGTATACCACATGGCCGGTGGTGTGACCGGGGGTGTGGTAACAGACAACTTCATGATTGCCAAATTTGAATTCTTGTCTGTGATCTATAGCAACATCAATTCCTGGAATCCTCTGTTGATCCATACTTGGTCCTATAATAGTGCAATCGGTTTTACGCTTTAGCTCGAGATTGCCGCCGGCATGATCAAAATGGTGATGGGTATTGATAATATGAGTCAGTTGCCATTCTTCTCTAGCCAGTGCATCTTGAATGGGACGTACTTCAGGTGTATCGATGGCTGCAGTCAAGTTTGCCTCAGCGTCATGAATTAGAAAACCATAATTATCAAATAAACATGGAAACATTTTTATTTCTAAGGGACGAGCCGTCATCATATCCTTTATCAGACTTTATTCTTGAAGCCTTGGCATTAGTTCAACCAAGTTACATGGCTTGGTGCGATGATCCAACTGATGAGAAATTAACAAATCCCACTTTACAGGCGCCAGGAGAGCCAGGTAGGCAAAAAATAAAGGTTCCATTTGCAACCCCTGCGAAAGCCCTAGATTGCAAAGTGGAGGTTTTAATATTTTGGTATGACAGTGAGCGGAACATCTCACCAAAGCCATCAATCACCTTATCCAGTAGCGGGAGAATCGCCTCAGGAGTTCCATCATATCCTGTTATCCCCGTGCCTCCAGTGGTTATGATTGCTTGTATATTGTCTTCTATTAACCATTGCGAAACGAGGGCTCTTATTTTATAAATATTGTCCTTGCAAATTGATCTGCCAGCCAACTGGTGTCCTGCGCTCTCAATCCTTTGAGCCAGAAGATCTCCGGCATCATCATTTGCCAGAGTTCTGCTGTCTGAAATTGTCAGCAACGCAATTGGTACAGGGATAAAAGACGGTTCTTTATTTTCTGTTTTGGACATAATTTTCTGAATTCAATTTATTATCTGTACTGTCTGTATATAGTGTATTTTAGATTCATGAACTTGGCTATTGTTGGATTTTATTTTAATAAGTTTTAACACAACGAACTAAAAGCTGGGGGGTGTACAAGCTGAAACCACGACGCATTCCTCCCGCCCTGTATTTCTGAAGCGATGTGGCAATGTGCTGTTGAACAAATAGGCATCCCCTTTGTTTAAAACATAAACTTCATCTCCAACCGTTAATTCCAAACGACCTTGGAGCACCAATCCACTTTCTTCAGATTCATGAGACAGCATAGACTTTCCGGTATCGGCGCCAGGTTGGTATCGTTCAAGCATCATTTGTAATTTATAATTTTTCAGATTGTTACCAACCTGCAAATAGGAAATAAGCCCACTCCCAATTTCAGTCAGTTCATCCGCACGGTGAACTATTTTGTTTTCCTGTTTGACGTCCATGGTAAAGAAATCACCAATGGAAATGGGTATTACATCTAGGACTTGCTTCAGTAGCCCAAGCGATGGGTTTGTTTTATTGTTTTCAACTAAGGAGATCGTGGCATTGCTAATGCCAGATTTAATCGCCAATTGCCGTTGCGAGATCTTTCTCTCTGTTCTTAAATTCTTCAGTCTGATGCCAATGTCAATTTCATTACTCATGGTGTTAAATTGTTAAATATATTAAACAAAAAATATAAAAACCTATTAAAAACAATTATTTAAAAAAATTCAATTTAAATATTGTTAAATTTTTAAAAAATCTTTATTGTAGGCTTTGTAATTTTAGTTTATTTAAAGTTCCCGGAGGGACAACCATGACTGACCAACTGCCTAATCTTGAGGCCTACTGGATGCCTTATACGGGAAACCGTTATTTTAAAAAGAACCCCAGACTATTGACCAAAGCAAGTGGTATGTTTTACACCACTCATACAGGTCAACAAATACTAGATGGCGCTTCAGGTTTGTGGTGTTGCAACACCGGACATTGTCACCCTAAAATTGTGGAGGCAGTGCAACAACAAGCAGCAACGCTTGATTATGCGACTGCTTTTCAACTTGGTCATCCAACCGTTTTTGAAATGGCAGAAAAACTGGTTGATATTGCCCCCGATGGGTTGACGCACGTATTTTTTACAAATTCTGGATCTGAAGCTGTCGATACTGCTTTGAAAATAGCCTTGGCATACCATCGTGTCCGAGGGGAAGGCCAAAGAACTCGATTAATCGGTCGAGAGAAGGGCTATCATGGAGTTGGCTTTGGTGGAATTTCGGTGGGTGGTATATCACCCAATAGAAAAATGTTTGGGGCGCTGTTGCCAGGGGTTGATCACTTGCACAACGCTTTTTCCAGAGGCCAACCTAAATGGGGAGCTCATTTGGCCGATGAGCTGGAAGAAATATTTCTCTTACATGACCCTTCAACAGTAGCAGCCGTAATCATGGAGCCGATTGCAGGCTCGGGTGGAGTCTTGATTCCACCAGAAGGCTATCTTAACCGCATCAGGAAAATTTGTGACGATCATGGAGTGCTTTTGATCTTTGATGAAGTGATTACCGGTTTTGGCAGAACCGGGGAGAGTTTTGCTGCGGAAGCATTTAAGGTCAAGCCTGATCTGATCACAATTGCCAAGGGTATGACCAGTGGCATGGTTCCAATGGGCGGTGTTTTGGTTAAAGAAGACATCTATGAAACTTTCATGACCGGACCAGAGGACAATATAGAGTTATATCATGGCTACACTTATTCAGGTCATCCCTTAGCCGCAGCCGCAGGGCTTGCAACACTTCGTGTCTATGAAGAAGAAGGTCTATTTGCTCGGGCAAAGAGTTTGGCACCCATTTTGGAAGAAGAACTGCAAACCATCAAAGGGTCCCCTTATGTGATAGACATCAGAAATTATGGGTTGCTCGGCGGAGTTGAACTCGAGCCAATTGAAGGGAAGCCCACTGCGAGGGCTATGAGCGTTTTTAGGCAATGTTTTGATAACGGGCTTCTTGTAAGAACCACAGGCGATACCATTGCCCTGTGCCCACCGTTAATTGCCTCTGAAGATGAGATACGGACGGTGGTTGCGATGCTGAAAGTGATCAACCCCTGGCAACAGCGCCCCAAACATTTTTCTATTGGGTGATATACCACCCACCGAAATTCCACCAAAGCCAACTCCATGAT